>Ga0224521_1000409_pt1 | contig 13081 bp, 14 predicted proteins | sample CFST0metaG_FD_182731 | JGI IMG/M metagenome (GOLD analysis project Ga0224521, IMG submission 182731) | Peat soil microbial communities from Stordalen Mire, Sweden - C.F.S.T0 | ecosystem: Environmental > Terrestrial > Soil > Wetlands > Peat | place: Sweden: Norrbotten County, Stordalen Mire... | reverse complement strand
GGCTGCCTGCAGTACGGCGTCGTACATGTAAACCAGTCCCCATGAGGAAGTAGCGGTAAAAGCCCGCCCTCCGGCGAGTGTCGCCGCGGCGACCGCGTTCATGGCGGAATTTTCACCTTCAACCTCGATCATCTCCGCATCCAGAACACCATCGGCATGGAAGCGGGAAAGCTGCTCTACGACCTCGGTCTGAGGGGTTATCGGGTAAGAAGCCACGACATCCGGACGACAGAGCATCGCCCCGTAAGCGGCGGCGCTGTTGCCGGTCATTACTTTCAGTTCACCCTGTTTTGCCTTCATGATGTAAAGTCTCCTTCCGGCAGCATTATGATGGCGGCGCGCGGACATTCTTTGGCGCAAATGCCGCAGCCTTTACAGAAATTCAGATTCGGTTCAAAAAAGTCTTTCCTGGTGATCATACATTGCGGCGGGCAATAAATTGCGCAAAGCCCGCAATAAGTGCATTTTTCTTTGTCTACCACCGGCCGCTTGGTGCGCCAGGTACCGGTATCGAGGCACAGCAATAACTGGTCGGCGTCCGACCATGCTGCTTCATATTTACTGCTGAATTTTTTTATTGCCATTTTATCACCTTAACCTCATTGTAGCCTCTTTCCACGCAGCGCAGGTTTTTCTTTAGAACATCGCCGCTGAAATACTCTCCCACGCTGGCCATGATGGATTTTAAACCCACCCAGCCGGTCACGGCCGCAAAAGCCCCCAGTAAGCAGGTATTGGGCACGTCCCGGCCCACTTCCTCGACGGCTATCTGTGTTGCATTAACGACTCCTGCCAGTTTGAGATTTTCGTTCGGTTGCTTATCAAATACCTTGGAACTATTCAAAATTAAAATGCCGTTTGGGTTCAAGCCGGTAAACAAAGTCGGTAATTTCAGCAATCCGGGGTCGATGACCACCAGGCAATCGGGGTTGTAAATCTGAGTTTTTTCCATGATGGGTTTATCATCGAACCGGGTAAAAGCGACTACCGGCGCACCGCGCCTTTCAAAACCGTACATTGGGAAACTGGCCACGCATTTTCCTTCGGCAACACAGGAAATGGCCAGCATCCTTGCGGCTAATACCGCCCCCTGTCCGCCGCGCCCATGGAATCGTATTTCTTTCATCGAACAGACCTCATTATTCAGTTCTATACTTATTAGTTGCATAAAAATCCGGTATACCACCCGGTGGACGGAACGCATGTGCCATAAACAAACTATCCTGAATCCTCAAGGATTCAGGATAGCATATAGTTGGCAGAAAATAAAAGTATTAATTTCCGGTACTTCTTAAATCAGGAAGACGTTATACTTTTTCTTTCTCTTTTTCCGCCTGTTTGGCGGCAATAATTTTCTGAGTCACCAGCGGCGGCGCTTCCTGGTAGTGGCTGAATTCCATGGAATAAGTGCCCTTGCCCTGAGTGATGGATTTTAAATTCATGGCGTAACGCTGGACTTCGGCCAGCGGCACAATAGCTTCGATGGTATTCATGCCTTCCTCGGGTAACATGCCGTGTACCTGCCCCCGTTTGGTATTGAGGTCACTGATGATGTCCCCGGTATAGGTATCGGGGGCAGTGATTTTAAGTTTTACAATCGGCTCAAGGATGACCGGTTTGCCGTCCGTCAGGCCTTTTTTCACCGCGCCCGCGCCGGCAATTTTAAAACAGATTTCTGAAGAGTCGACAGGATGGAAACTGCCGTCGATGACTGCGATTCGGACATCTTCGACGGGATAACCGCCCAGTACCCCTTCCTGCACTCCCTCATGGACGCCTTTCTCCACTGCGGGAATATAGTTCTTCGGAATTGTCCCGCCGACTATTTTTTCCACGAACTCTGTTCCCGAACCGCGCGGCAAAGGTGACAATTCCAGCACGACATGTCCGTACTGGCCGTGTCCTCCGGTCTGCTTTTTATGTTTATATTCAGCCTGGCACTCAACGGTAATGGTCTCTTTATACGGAACCTTGGGAGTCTGCAGTTCGACATTCACGCCGAATTTGCGGGCCATCTTTTCGGCGGCGACACTGAGCTGAATTTCCCCGATTCCGGAGAGAATCGTTTCGTTGGTTGTGGCTTCTCGGTGCATTTTTAAGGTCGGGTCTTCTTCCACGATTTTAGCTAAAGACGGCCCTAATTTATCCAGGTCCAATTTTGTTTTAGGGTAAACGGCCTCGCTGTATCTCGGTTCGGGGAAGACGATCGGTACAAGCTTAATGTGCTTTTCCTTAACGCCCAATGTATCGTTGGTGGCTGTGACGGTCAATTTGGCAACTGCCCCGATATCACCGGCGCCAATTTCCTGCACTGCTTCCTGGTTTTTACCTCTAAGGATAAAAAGTTGTCCGATACGTTCATGCTCGTTGCGGGTCACATTCCATACCTGCGAGTTGCTGGTGATCGCGCCGCAATACACACGGAAATAGGTCAGTCTGCCAACATAGGGGTCAGCGCTCGTTTTAAATACCAGCGCCGCCAGGTTGCCCTTGGGGTCTGCCGCCATTTTCGCCGGTTTATTATCTTCCCCGACTATCTCAACCTGATGGTCTTTCGGAGGCGGCAGATAATTTACAATGGCGTCCATTAAAGGCAGCACGCCGATATTCTGCAAACCGGCGCCGGCCATAATCGGTATCAGTTTGCCGGCTGCTACAGCCTTGGTCAAGGCTTTGGTCAATTCTTCCGGATTGAGTTCTTCCCCGCCGAGGAATTTTTCCAGCAGGGCGTCTTCCGTTTCGGCAATCGATTCTATCAGTTTTTCACGCAAAGACTTGGCTTCATTCAATAATTCCGCGGGGACTTCACCCTCTTTCGAGACGGCGCCGGTATAGCTTTTCATTTTCAGCAGGTCGATAACGCCTTGAAAAGTCGTGTGTTCCCCGATTGGTAATTGAATCGGCAGGCATTTACGTCCGAATTTGGATTGAATCTGATCGACGACCTTGGTAAAATCGACGTTTTCGCGGTCCATTCTATTAATATAGACAATACGCGCCAGGTTAACGGTATCACAGTAGGCCCATACCTGTTCTGTGCCGACTTCGACACCGGAAGCGGCACAAACGACGATTACCGCCCCTTCACTGACGCGAATCGCGGATTTCACTTCCCCGATAAAGTCCGGGTATCCCGGGGTATCCATCAGGTTGATTTTATTACCCTGCCAGATATAAGGAAGCATACTCAGATTGATGCTCATCGCCCTTTTCTGTTCTGCGGGGTCATAATCGGAAGTTGTGCTCCCCTCGCTGACCTTACCCAGTCGGTTGATTATTTTGGTGTTGAACAAGATGGCTTCTGCCAAGGAGGTCTTGCCTGCACCGTTGTGAGCGAGCAGAGCAAGGTTTCGGATGTTGTCAAGCCCATACTGCGCCATATCACCTATCCCCTTTTGTTAAAGTTTTAATAACCATTATAGCTACCTAAAACCAATTCAGCAAACTTGATGCTAAAATCACGGAAAAGAGGGCCAAAAACGCAGTGAAAAAATGTTTACATACTAAATACTTCTATACTGATACCGTAATTGCGAATTAATTCCCATTACACAACAAAACTAATCTTCCCAGGCGTCTTTGCCGATGAGAGAGACGAAACGGCAGCCGCCCAGATTGATGTTCTCAATGCTTTTGGGATGTTTTATTATCAAATGTAATTCCTGCTCGTAACGTGAACCGACCGGAATTACCATGCGTCCTTCAACGGCTAATTGTTTGAGCAGACTATCAGGGATTTTCGGGGCGCCGGCGGTGGCGATAATAGCATCATAGGGTGCTCCGTCCTGCCAGCCCAAAGTTTCTGCGGCGGAATGTATCTCGATGTTTTTGTAGCCGAGGCGGTCCAGAACTGTCTTTGCTTTTTGCAGTAATTCCGGGATACGTTCCATAGTTACCACTTTACCGGCCAGTTCTGCCAGAATGGCGGTCTGATAACCGGAACCGGTGCCGATTTCCAGTACTTTTTTTAAAGGGGAAAGTTCCAGTGACGCCGTCATCAACGCAACGATGTACGGTTGTGAAATTGTTTGATTTAAACCGATGGGCAGCGGGATATTTTCGTAGGCCGAATCTGCCAGAGCTGCCGGAACGAAAATCTCCCGGTGTACCCGTGACATGGCAGAAAGCACACGCTTGTCCTGAATTTCCGCGGCAAGCTGATTAATTAGCCCGGCTCTGGCAATGTCATAGTCCATGGCAGAATTCACCGCCCGGAGGAGTCAACTCCCTGAGGGAGAGCAGTCTCCCTGAGGGATAGCAATCCCGAAGTGGTTAGTGCAGGACGAAGGCTAAAATAATAATTACGATTAAAATACCGGCAGAAAGCGCAACCGATATCTTTAGCTCTGTGCCCACGTGTTTCAGCAGCGCAGGTGTATATTGGGCAACAGCAGCCTTACCGCCGGAAGTAGATTTCACCGGAGAAGTTTGGGGTTTAGCGGCAACTACAGTCCCTGCTGTGGTTGTGGCCGCGGCGGTTGCAGCTGCTTGCGGTTGTACCGTCTTGCCCTGTTTGTTCGAAGCATATCTCATTTGTTTACGTTTTGATTTACCCGGCATCTTAGCCCTCTTTTTTTACTATTTTGCCCTTGGATGGGCTTTTTCATAACTGCGGCGTACGTGTTCGGTTGTCAGGTGAGTATAAACCTGTGTCGTCGAGATATTTGCGTGTCCCAGCAGTTCCTGTACCGCTCTAAGGTCTGCCCCGCCGCTCAGCATATGAGTGGCAAAACTGTGTCTTAGAGTATGGGGTGTAACCTCTGCGTTCAGACCCGCTTGTTTGGCATATTGTTTAAGTATCTGCCAAAAGCCCTGTCTTGTCAATCTTTCACCGCGCCGGTTTAAAAACATCGCTTTTTCATCTTTGTTATGGGCTAACTGGGGACGGGCTTTCCCTACATATTCCTCGACAATTTTCGCTGCTTGTTGATGAATCGGAATAATTCGTTCTTTATGCCCTTTACCGAAAACCCGGACATCGCCTTCCAATGTATTGACATCTTCTACATTCAATGAAATCAGTTCGCTGACTCTCATTCCCGAGGCATAAAGCAACTGGAGCATGCCTTCATCACGTTTCGCTTCGGGGGTAGATAATTTAGCCGGTTGGTCCAACAGGGATTTGACCTGACTGATGGAAATAGGTTTTGGCAATGACCTGCCGACATTCAGCGATTCCATATTGTGAGTGGGGTCTTCCTGGATAATGTTTTCTGCTGTTAAAAATTTGAAGAACGATCTGGCGGCCGCCAGTTTACGCGCTCTGGTTGTGGCGGCATATTTCTTGCCCTGTAAATTAAGCAAGTACCGCATCATTGCCTGACGGCTGAAACCTGCCCACGAAGGGATTGCCCCTTCTTTGGCGGCTTCTTCTTCGACGAAGGTGGCAAGTTGAGACAGGTCGTTCTCATAAGCAAAGGAGGTATTATCTGCCAGACCCTTCTCTGCCTTCAGGTACGCTAAAAACTTTTTTATATCTTCTCTTACCACGATCCTCGCCTCCCATGGGAATACTTATGTAATCTCCCATCCCAACTCTATTTTAACATAATGGGGGAAATATGCAAAAAGTAAGCGTAAATGCCGGAAACGAGGCTAAGAATTAAAGGGGCGAATAGAGAAAGGTCAGGAGCAGGCTCTTTATCTCATATTAATGCCACACGAACTACCGCGGGAAAAAAGAGCAACCCCCGACCTCTCTGAATGTCAATGAATCAGCTGATAAAATTAAGAAAAATTTTATATGTGGACTAACTGCCGCTGCTCATTCTGCGATAATGAACATTCCACTTCATGCACAGGTCATTGATATATTCCTTTACCTCCGGTTTCGCGCCGAGGTAAAGCTCTGCCAGGAAACCGTGGAGCAGTTCGCCGCCGCTCATACCGGGTGCCGGCTCGGTCGGCCCTGGTAAATTAATATAGACAATCTCTGTCATCTGTTTTTGATATTCAATAGCTGAACCCATGGAAGTCCTCCTTCAAATCTCAGGTTTATTCTATTATATTAGCTAAGTTCTCGTAAAACAAGAGCTTAAACGCTTTTTTAAAAATAGTTTACCGCGTCAGAATATTTAAATCATATATTGAGAATTGTTTTCTCATTGACGATTCTAAAAAACAAATATTCAGTGGATAAAATCTACTTCTAATTATTATTGTAGCACTGAAAAGAGCAGATGCAAGCTAAATTCTTAATTTTGTTGCAGAAAAAATTACGGCCGCAATAATACCGGCTGCCGGAATGGTGAGAACCCAGGCCACAACGATGTTTAAGGTGACGCTCCAGCGCACGGCCGATAACCGGTTCGCGGATCCCACGCCGGAGATTGCGCCGGTGATAACATGTGTGGTGGAGACAGGGACACCCATCGAGGTGGCAAGAAAAATGCTGGAGGCCGCCGCGGTCTCGGCGCAGAAACCGTCAATCGGGGCTAGTTTTGTGATTTTTTGTCCCATTGTCTTGATGATACGCCAACCGCCGCTCATTGTGCCGATTGCAATGGCGGTATGGGCAGCCAGCACCACCCAAAGGGGAATCTTAAAAGTCGAGATGACGCCGCCGGCTACCAGCAGACTGGTGATAATCCCCATTGTTTTTTGGGCATCATTGCCACCGTGCCCTAAACTGTAGGCGGCCGCTGAAAACAGTTGCGTAACTTTCGACCACTTATTAACTGAAGCCAGACTTTGCTTCCGGATTAACCAGGAAACAATAACTTTAAAAACATACCCTAAAATGATTCCGATGATCGGCGCCAGGGCAATGAATATCAGTGTTTTCGTCCAACCGCCAATGATAAGTACACCGAAACCGGCATGAGCAATCGCGGCGCCGGCATAGCCGCCAATCAGTGCGTGCGAAGAACTGCTGGGTATCCCGAAATACCAGGTAATCATATTCCAGCATATGGCGCCAAGCAGTCCGGCAAGGATGACCGTCGGAGTCACGGTGGTGATATCAATCATGCCCTTGCCGATAGTGGCAGCGACGGTGGTGCCGAAAATCAGAAAAGCGACAAAATTAAAAAAGGCTGCCCAGATGACGGCCTGTTTTGGCGATAGGACCCTGGTGGAAACAATCGTGGAAACCGAATTCGCGGCATCGTGCATGCCGTTGGTAAAATCAAAAACCAGCGCAATCGCGATGATGATAATAATAAATATCATGGTTCCGGACACTATCTGACCTCCAATGAAGTTAGATGTTTCGGAGCCGAATCAATTGGTAAACAGAGTTGCATCGATTAACCTCTCTATAAAATAAAAATGTCCTGCGGACAGGACATTTTAAAAGTAAACGTTGATTTCTCTGGGGTTTCAGATAAAATTAGCTTAAATTTGAATACCGTGGCAAGAGATAAACTCACTTCTCTCAATAAGCTCACAACAAAATCATCGGGATTTATCTGCGATTAAGAATATTTAAGAGCCACTCCTTCCAGAACATTTGCGACATCTTCACACCTGTCGGTGACAGTTTCCATGTGTTCGTAAATTTCGCGCCACTTAATTATCAGTTTGACATCGGTATTATTCGCGAACAGTTCCACCAGCGCCGAACGATAGATCCGGTCCGCTACATTTTCCATGCGGTTGACTTCCACACAGTGCTTCAGCATTTGCGCCTGGTCGATATGTTTGGTCAACTGGGCCACGGCTTTTTGCATTTCAATCGTGGTCTCGCCGATAACCTTGGCCAATTCCTTCGCCCGCTGCGTCGGTTGTTCCAATTTATAAAGAAGCATGAAGTCGGCGGCGGAATGAATAAAGTCTGTGACATCGTCCAATGATTGGGCTAAGAGGGTAATATCCTCGCGGTCGAAAGGGGTGACGAAAGTACGGTGCAGTTCAGTCGCAATCTGGTGAGTGATATTATCGCCTTTATGCTCCAGGTCGGCGATAACCGCGACTCTGTCTTCGATGTTATCCCATTTTTCTAAAAGTTCTTCCAGTTTTTGCGCAACATCGACGGCATTCCGGGCGCTTTCCTCGAACAGACTGAAAAACTTACCTTCTTTGGGCATCAGAGAAAAATTTGGCATATTCGCGCTCGCTATTTTCTACTCAACGATAATGGGTTCAACAGCTTTCCGGCGTTAAAAGTAAAAGAACAACGCACTTGTCCGGAAAAAACCGAAGACACACATTTTCTCTGATATTATACCGTATAAAAGGCAGGTTGTGCTATAAAATTTTTTAACGGATTTCTGCTTCAACCGGGACAGCCGCGGGAACGGCGCAATAACCCTTGCCGATCTTGTCGGCAACTTTGCGGAAATGATATCCGTAGGCTGCCAGGAACAAAGACAGCGGGAAGAATTTCGGCCGTTTCACCAGTACTGTCAGCATGAATTTCCAGAATTGGGCCCGGCCTTTGTCCACCACGCCCAGAATCCAAATCGAGTTAAAAAGGCCGGCAACGTGGGACCATTTCAATTTGTCGATACTGACTTCATAATGGGGGTGAAATTCTTTGAGGAATGTCGTGATTCTTTCATAATATGCCTTGGGGGCGTAAATAGTATGCAGGATATGTTGATATCCGTCGATTAATGTTTCCTTTTTCATCTTCGGAACAAAATTCATGCTGCAATCGGTATTATCTCCGGTGAAACCTTCGATGATGCGGTCTTCTTTCTTCAAGCGTTCATAAAGCCGGGTACCGCGCGGGGCATTCAGCAGGCCGACCATGGCGGTGACAATACCGCTCTTCTGGATGAAATCGATCTGCTTTTTGAAAATAGAAGCGGGGTCATTGTCAAAACCAACGATGAATCCGCCCTGGACTTCCATCCCGAAATTTTGAATCCTTTTTATTGAGGCAATCAGGTCGCGGTTTTCATTCTGCGATTTGTTACATTCTACCAGGCTCTCTTCGTTCGGCGTTTCAATACCGACGAACACGCGGTCAAAACCGGCTTTTACCATCATGCGCATCAATTCATCGTCGTCAGCCATGTTAATGGATGCTTCAGTGAAAAGGGACGGCGCCCCTCTTTTAGTTTTACGCCACTCGATGATAGCAGGCAGGATTTCTTCTTTCAGTTTCTTTTTATTAGCGATAAAATTATCATCAACGATAAAGACGCTGCCCCGCCAATTGCGGTTATAAAGCGCGTCCAGTTCTCTGATAATCTGGTCTTTGGTTTTGGTTCGGGGACGATGCCCGTTCATGGTCACGATGTTGCAGAATTCACAATCGAAAGGACAGCCGCGTGAGTATTGGATACTCATCGAAGAATATTTATTCATCTTGATCAGCGACCAGTCCGGCACCGGCGTTTCGGTAATCGAAGGGCGTTCCGGTGAAGAATAGATGTGTTTGAGGGTGCCCTTTTCCATGTCTGCCAGGAATTGCGGGATGGTGATTTCACCTTCATTCAGCACCAGATAGTCTACGGAGTCGAATTCTTCCGGTTCCGAACTGACCAGCGGACCGCCGGCCACCACTTTTTTCCCTAAAGCGTGACACAGTTCAATCGTCGCATGCATGGATTCACGGTGCACAATCATTGCGCTGATAAACACGTAATCCGCCCATAAAATATCTTTTTCTTTGAGTTTTTCTACGCTCATGTCCACCAGCTTCTTTTCCCAGGCGGCAGGGATCATGGCGGCCACGGTGGCTAAGCCCAGCGGCGGTAAAGCCGCTTTTTTGTTGATCATCTTCAGGGCATGCTTAAAGCTCCAAAAAGTATCGGGATATTCAGGGGATATTAATAATATTTTCACACTCGTCTCCTAATGACGGTCGTGTTGACTTGTCAACATAATCATCTTTGACTTCTACTGTAAGTATAACCCCTTTATATAGGGCTGTCTATTACATAAGTATAACAAAATATTTATTTCAGCCTCACTTCCGCTTCATCTGAGCCTGGAGCCATTTCGCCCACGGTTGAATGCCTTCGCCGGTGGTGCAGGAAACCTTGAAGAGTTCAACTTTGGGGTTGATGGTCTTCACCGTTTTGGTAAAGCCGTCCACATTGAACTTGACATAAGGTAATAAATCAATTTTATTCAGGACAATCGCATCCACGGTATTGAACATCAGCGGGTATTTATAAGGTTTATCGTCGCCTTCCGGCACGCTGGCAATCAGGACTTTGAGGTCTTCCCCGATACTGAATTCCGCCGGGCAAACCAGGTTGCCGACGTTCTCAATCAGCAGCAGGTCGATATCCGGCAGCGGTAAATTGTTCAGGGCATTCTGTATCTGAAATGACTCCAGATGGCATTCGCCGCCGGTATTGATTTGTATCACCGGCACGCCTTCTTTGGCCACGGTTTCCGCGTCGATGCTGGAGGCGATATCCCCTTCAATGACACCGATTCTGGTCTTTTTTTTCAACGCGCGAATGGTTTGCAGTACTACGCTGGTCTTGCCGGCGCCGGGAGAGGCCATGATGTTCACGGCGAAAACCTCATGCTTGGCCATCAGTTCGCGGTTTTTGGCGGCAATCTGGTCATTTGCGCCGAGGATATTTTTCAAAACCTTGATTTCCATTATTCCACCTCGATACTTTCTACAAACAGTTCTTTACCGGAGATAACATCAATTATCTTACCCTGACAATTCGGGCATGTCCAGTCAAATTCCGGCAGGGTAAAAGTCTGCCCGCACTGACTGCATTTGCCTTGCGACGGCACCAGTGTGAAAGAAACCTGCGCTCCTTCGGCAATGGTGTCTTTGGTCAGGATATCCAGGTAAAACTGGACGCTGTCGCTGACAACGCCGGTCATTTCCCCGATAATCAGGTTAATTTTCGTGACCTTATTAGCCTTGGCTTTTTCCGCCTGCTGCAGCACAATCTCCAGCATACTCTGGGTAATCGACAGTTCGTGCACTTTCAGCAAATCCTCGGCAAAAGGTCGCCCACCAGCATATCGACGATGCGCGAAGAACCCAGCAGCGTTTTCATGACCACCCGGCCGGGATGGTCGGCAACAACTTCGCCGATAATCGCCGCGTCTTTGCCGTAGCGGTGCTTTTGCATCGCTTTCAGGATTTTTCCGGCATCTTCTTTAGCCACGATTGCCACCATTTTACCTTCATTGGCAACATATAACGGGTCAAAACCGAGCATTTCGCAGGCGCCCAGCACTGCATCTTTCACCGGAATTTTGGTTTCTTCAATCCGGATGCCGACTTTCGATTGTTCGGCCAGTTCGTTCAGCGTGGTGGCCAGACCGCCGCGGGTGGGGTCGCGCAGGCTGTGAATATTGCGGCCGGCTTTTAGCATGTCCGCCACCATGCCGGCCAGCGGGGCGCAATCGCTCTCCAGATTAGTGGAAAAGCTGAGGCCTTCCCGTTTACTCAGCACAGCAATGCCGTGGTCGCCGATGGTGCCGCTCAGTATTACTTTATCGCCGGGTTTGGCGTTGCTGCCGGAGATACTGACGCCTTCGGGAATGATTCCAATGCCGGAGGTATTGATAAAAAGTTTATCGGCAGAGCCGCGGTTGACAACTTTGGTATCCCCGGTGACGATTTTCACACCGGCTTCATCGGCTGTCGCCTTGATGGAAGCGATTACCAGTTTCAGGTCCCGCAACGGCAGGCCTTCTTCGATAATCAGCGCCAGGGAAAGATAAAGCGGCTGCGCGCCGGAGGTGGACAGGTCGTTGACGGTGCCGCAAACGGCCAGTTTCCCGATGTTGCCGCCGGGAAAGAAAATAGGGTTGACCACATAACTGTCGGTGGTAAAAGCCAGCCGGTGTTTAACATCAAAAACCGCGGCGTCGTCCATCTGTGCCAGCAGGGGATTGTCCAGCGCGCTGACGAAATTCTTGACAATCAGGTCGTGGGCCAGCTTGCCGCCGCTGCCGTGCGCTAACAGGATTTTATCGTTTTTATCCATCTGTTATTCCTTCCGGCAAACAAGGACTATAAAGTCCGGTATTCTACCGGCATCCATTCTCTCCGGATGATTTTTCACCCACGATTCGGGTGGTTCCGGTTCTATCACCTGCACAATACGAAACTTGTTAGCAATTAAAGAGTTCATTAAATCGCCCAAAGTTCTATGCCAGAAAACGGTTGGCTCCATCTGAGAATTCTGTCCCCACGGCGTGAGAAACGGACCTCGTTTGAAATATTGGTCGACTTTCCTATATAGTTTTTCGCCCTTGTTATCCTTGACCCAACCGAAAACCGGCGTCATGAAACACGGATGATTCTCAATGTGCAGGTAAGAACCCCCCGATTTTAAGAGACGGCTGAATTCCCTGAATGCCCCCTGATAGTTTTCAACATCCTGGATAACGTTATTAGTGACTACTATGTCAAAAATGCTATCAGAAAGAAACGGCAGAGACGTACAATCTGCTTGATGATAAGTAATTGCCAAAGGTTTTTTTCTCTCATTAGCTACTGCAAAATTAAGTAATTTCGGTGAGCATTCTACACCTGTAACAGAGGCGCCCAGCCTTGCCAGTTTACGGCTCAGGTAACCGTCACCACACCCCGCATCTAATATGGTTTTACCTTTTACATCCTCCAGTATTTGCAGAATAACAGGGTCGAGCAGGTCACAGCGGTTCAAATCGTTTTCCCCAAACAATTTGTGCCATTGTTCTGCATTATTATCCCAGCGCTGGGTTCCGTCATTCTGATTGAATGTCATTTTTGTTGACCCTCTTTTGCCGGCTTGCTGCCGCTGCCGTGGGCTAACAGGATTGTATCTTCCACACTCGTCTCCGTAGAAGTAATAACTTCCGGTTATATAATACCATTATTTTGAAAAATCCCTTTTAATGAATTCGCTTTACTTAGTTGTGTAGGGTTGGCGCAGCCCACCGCCCATGCGAGGAATCACCCCTCTATTGTCGTTCCTGCAAAAGCAGGAATCTTGAGTCTGCAGACGAAATACTTTCGACCCTAAGTCGAAATGTACATCAAACCAGCCTGGCCTCATTTATCATCCCCGAAATACGATTCATTGCTTATTCCCATTCCATCCCGATGAAAATGGGATTCAGCTCCCTAATTCTCCCCTTTGTAAGGGGAGATTAAGAGGGATTTATTATGGATTACAGATCGCAAAGATGTGACACTGGGGATAAATTACGCTGGATT
>Ga0224521_1000408_pt1 | contig 13091 bp, 14 predicted proteins | sample CFST0metaG_FD_182731 | JGI IMG/M metagenome (GOLD analysis project Ga0224521, IMG submission 182731) | Peat soil microbial communities from Stordalen Mire, Sweden - C.F.S.T0 | ecosystem: Environmental > Terrestrial > Soil > Wetlands > Peat | place: Sweden: Norrbotten County, Stordalen Mire... | reverse complement strand
GATAAGCACAAACACTTGTTGCCTTGAGCACGCGGAAGAAAATTTAACTTCTTATCTGTTTTCAATATGCTGATTTTTTTTGAATTATTAATTATTTACGGAAGAAAAAGATAAAAGTAAAGAATGTTGCTGGTTGCTGGTTACGGGTTACTGGTTCTGATCCGAGAGCAACAAGCAACAAGCAACATGCAACAAGCAACTAGAAACAAGTACCAAGCACCAAGTAATAAGACAACACCTAAAATAAAATATTATGAAACCACTCAGACTTTTAGCACTGTTCATAATTCCGATGGGACTTATCATTGCAGCTGTCCCTCAGAATAAGACAAAACCATACAAACTGACAGCAGATCAGTTGCTTGGTGAGGCAAACACACGCACTCAATATATTTCTCCTGAGACGGTAGCCGACATGATAGTTAAAAAAGATCCTTCATTCAGGCTAATCGACGTACGAAGTCAGGATGATTTTGAAAAATTCAGTCTTCCCGGAGCCATAAATATTCCTGTTTCTGACCTGCTTTCGGACAAATATACAGATGTACTTAATCAGGATGTTAAAATGAACATATTCTATTCAAACGGTACTATTACTGCGAATGAGGCATGGATGGTAACAAGACAACTTGGATATAAAAACAATTTTGTACTCGAAGGCGGATTAAACTATTGGTTTGATGCTATACTAAATCCTCAGAAACCGGCATCAACAAGTCCGGATGAAGAGTTTGCAAAATATGATTTTCGTCTTAGTGCCGGTAAGGCACTGGGTGGAGGTATGACAGTTCAGACAACTCAAAGCCAAAGTTCTGAATCTGCCAAACCTGCTTTGCAAGCTGCTCCTAAAAAGAAGAAAGCATCGGGAGGTTGCTAATAATCGAACTCTGATAATGGCAAACAGAATTTCTGGAGTTATCCTTGCCGGAGGTTCCAGTAAACGGTTCGGTGGAATAACCAAGGCAAATGTTGTTATCGATGGAGAAACTATTATTTCCAGAATAATTTCTACCATCAGCGACTTTTTTGATGAGATAATAATTGTTACAAATAAGCCAGAAGAATTCCAGGAATACATCAAATATAAAATAGTTAAAGATCAGTTTTTGAAGGCAGGTCCTCTGGGTGGTATACATGCTGCTTTAAAGACATCATCTGAAGATGCAATTTTCGTCTTTGCCGGGGATATGCCGTTTCTTAACAAAGAAATTATTTCTGATCAGATTAATGAATTCAACAAGAAAGAACATGATGTTTTTATTCCAAAGGTTGACAAATTTATTGAACCTCTGCATGCCATCTATAGGAAGTCTGCACTAAATCATCTTGAAAGGTTCCTGCTGGAAGGAAAAAGCAGAGCAGTCAGAGATTTTCTCAGCGAGGTTAATGTTGGTTATTTACAGATGACTAAAAATGAGAAAACCGATATTGCCTTTGTAAATATTAATTCACCTTCAGATTTAGAGAAAATCAGTTTTTAAATTTATCTTGATTACATCTGGAGAAGACTCATAAATATAAAAATTACTCGTGTTAGTATGGACGTTTATAATAAGTGCTTTCTGCCGGGCGAACGACTTATTGGTAGATGCAGGAGCAACTTGAATGTACCAATTTACTTTCAGCACCAAAAATAAAATTTCCCGGTCATGTGATATTTAAACTTGATCTGTTACTAATTAGATAAAATGTGATCACAGATTGATTTATTTTTAAAAAAAGAGGACTGATGTCCAATAACAGAGAAAAAGATCAATTCCTCGATATTTTGGAAAAAAATATTGGGATAATACTGAAGATTTCAAGAGCATATACAAAGAGAATCAACGATAAAGAAGACTTGGTTAATGACATCACTCTTGAACTTTGGAAATCATTTGGACAATTCAAAGGCGAATCTAAAATCTCGACATGGATTTATCGGATTGCATTAAATACATCGATGAATTATAAACGTAAAAAGGAAAAAGACAAATTGTTTTTCCCCGATGATCTTAAGCAATTTGAAAATCAGGGTTGGATAATTGATCAGCCAGACTCATCAATCTCTGAAATTTTATACCTGTGCATTGATGAATTAAATCAACTGAATAAAGCGATAATTCTGCTTTACCTCGACGGCAATTCACAAGATGAGATATCCGTAATTACCGGCATTTCAAAAACAAATGTCGGAACCAGAATCAGCCGTATAAAAGAACAATTAAAAGTTTTAGCATTCACCAAAATTTAAATCGATGGAACTATCAGAATTACAGAATATATGGCAGGAATATGAAAAAAAAATATCTCAAAACACCCGGCTTAATAAAGAGATATTAAGGTTAATGTTACTTTCAAAACCCAGGCGAAGACTAAACTGGATTAGAATCAGAGCCGGAATCAGTATCTTTTCACCGATAATATTTGTAACGGTATTACTTGTCCTGAAAGTTCCGTTTAATATTGGTCTTAGTTTTTATATCGGATTAGCAATGTTTTTACCTGTATATACTATTACGTATATATGGGATATTGAATATTTTAAATTGATTCGTAAGATAGATTTTTCAATGCCGGTATTAACCTTAAAAAAGGAAATTGCACAACTGGAGAAGTATAAGATTAAAAAGACACAGATAAGATACATATTAATGCCTTTCGCGATGGCAGGGTTTTTATTAATGATTATCCATAGTATGAACTTTAGCTTTAATTTTGTATCAATGATCCCATTGATATTAATGATACTGGTTTTTCTTTCATCAATGTATATTACCTTTAAATATTCAATATATGAGCGATTTAAAAAACTTAATAAAGATATTGACGAGATTGAACGACTTGAAAAAGAATAAAACCGCTAACAAATGAACGCTACAAATTTAATCTTAGGCTTTTTGTTCGGTACAATTTTGCAATCTGCATTTACAGGATTGCTAATTATTGGAAAATATTTTTACAAGAATAAGAATTAAAGCTTTAAACTGAATTTAAATAATCATTTACCCAATACGTCAAGAGTTCACTTTTACCTTAACCCAGTCGTTTATAATTAAACTACATAAGGCAAAATACAATAAGCTGCTACCTGTTACTATAAGAGGTAAAGTGGTGAAGCCTGGTAAACCGATTGATAAAATGATAAAGGCAAAAAGTATGTCAGCTATTATTGCTATTAATAAATTTTTACCTATTGGTTGTTTGTAAAACCTGGTAGGTGTACGGACAACAAATATATTGAAAATACTAGCGAAGAACAGGGAAGCGAATCCAAATGAATGTAACTGGTTAATGTCAGTAAGCCCAAAATATTTCTTTCCGATAATAAGCCATAATAATGCCTCCGCGATCAAAAGCATTCCTAATATAAATCCATGTTTTACTAATGGCTTTATTTTCCAGCTTTCAGGATTTTTTGACCAGCTAACAATGTCGGTCGATAATGTCAATGTAACAAAATCAATAATGAACAGCAGCAGAACCATATCAAAGGCGCTGACAACGAATTGCGCAGTAATAATATAAGCGACACAGACATAAACTACTGTAAACAATGTTTTTGAAATTTTACTTACTACCCAATTTGTTATACGATGGTGTATAGTGCGACCAACAGTTATCAGGTTAATTATGCTTTCCAATCCTTCATGCAGTAAAATCACACTTGCAGCCTGTTTAGCAGCATCTGTTGCTGATTTAACTGCTATACCCACTTCGGCCTGTTTTAATGCCGGGGCATCGTTGACACCATCACCAGTCATGCCTGTAATCTCATGATGTTGCTGTAATGTTTTTACGATGGTAAATTTATCTTCGGGCAACACTTCTGCAAATCCATTATGAGCAATTATAATGGCATGACAATCGCTTCCTGTTGTTTGTTGTCGCAACAAGCTGGCCGCAACAATATCATCACCCACTCCTACCTGTGTAGCTATCTCTTTAGCTATCGGCAGTGCATCCCCGGTAAGCATTTTCACAGTTACTCCCAATTCTTTAATCTCTTTGATCATCTTTGCAGAATCAGATAGTGGAGGGTCAACCAGTGCCACAATGCCAACCATTGATGTTATATTATCTCTCTGAATAGCGACAGCTATTGTTTTGAATCCTTTTGCTGCCCAGCCATCAACTGTTTTATCAAGTTTTGATTGTTGAAGATTGCATAAACTTTTAATAGTATTATAAGCACCCTTCATTACCTTAAACTGTTTGCCATCTTTTTGCACAATAGCTTCTGTTCTTTTGATAGCAGCTGAAAACGGAGTGAAAGAGGTTTGCTGGTAACCCGAAGTGTCTGTTTTATTATCTTCCGCTTTTTGTAGAAAGGCCATATCAATAGGATCGTTGTTAGCAGCTACGGAAGCCAGTAATCCATATCGCAAAATATCCTCAAGGGTATAATTTTCATCAGCTTTTATATCCTGTACTGACAATTTATTTTGTGTAATGGTTCCTGTTTTGTCAATGCACAGTGTTGTAAGTGTTGCTGCATCTTCTGTAGCGCTTAAACGACTTACCAGAATGCCTTTGGCAGCTAACTGCTGTGAACCTTTTGCTATACTTACCGTAAACATTGCGGGCATTGCGACAGGAACAGCTGTTACCAATAAAATCAGCACTAAAGGAAGCATGGATATAATTGTTTCACCCCGAAATAATGAAACTGCTATAGTCAGGCCCACAAATACCAGCACAATTGAAAATAATATCTTTACTACATTTGCTACAACTTCTTCCATGTGCAGACGTGGTTTTGCCATTTGAACCAACTGGATTGTTTTACCGAAGAAAGTATTAACCCCTGTTGCGGTTACCACCGCATTGCACTCACCATTTTTAATTACTGATCCGGAGAACAACATATCACCTCCTTTTTTGCTGATGAGCATTGACTCCCCGGTAAGTGCTGATTGATCTGCCCCGGCCTCGCCATCGATAATTTTAGCGTCTGCCGTCATAAAATCACCGGTCCTGACGCGTATGATATCGCCTGGAACCAATTGACTGGCAAGTACCTGCTGCCATTTAGTGTTTCGCAAAACACGCACCAGAACCTGTAAGCTTTGTTTTAATGCCTTAACTGTTTTAGCAGCTTTACTTTCCTGAATAAATCCTATTATAGCGTTGAACAACATCAACCCTCCAATTAAGTATACATCAATATACTTTTGAAGCAAGAATGATAATACAATGGTAATCTCCAGCATAATGGCTGTAAGACCCCAAAAGTGTTTAAGAAATAGAAGGACCAATAATTGCTTTTTCTCTACTACCTCATTAAGGCCATAAATGGTTTGTCGTTGTTTCACATCTTCATCAGAAAGACCATTTGAGGCAAGGACTTTTAATTCAGATAATACATCCGCTATCGTTTTGGTTTCATATGGGTTTGCTTGATTGGGCATGGTGTTAATTTAAGGTTTAATTTTTTCAAATAAACCAATTAATTTAGTTTCATAAATTTCAGTAATCTGCGATTCATTTTCACCAATTGGCTTGACAGGAATTAAATCCATAACTTCCCCTGCAGTTAATCCCGATTTGTACATCAGATTTAATGAAGCAATAAGAGTGTCGTTTATCGAATCGTTGCTCTCTTTTTCAGACAGACCAATTTTTTGCCCGATCTCTGCCAGCTCCTTCCACTGGAACCAGAAATATGTTGGCAGCATGGCTGACATGATGGCATAGCTTTAAAGTTTTTCTTCAGGCACTTCAAAGGTATTACCCATAAGTCTTAGCAGATCGAGAACCTGTTGCTTTTCATTCCTGGTAAAATCAGATGAGAAACATACAGGGTTATAACCTTCGTTTACGACCAGGGCGGGAGTTGTCATGATGTTGAATTTCATGATTTCCACAATGTCCTCAACCTTTGTGATGTTGTCATCAATGCCATTATCTTTTACCACTTTACGGGTAATTTCTTCAAGAGTTTTGCATTTTGAACAACCAGTGCCCAGTATTTTTATTTCCATAATATTGTTGGTTACTATTTTCTATTAAAAAAAGTGCCAAGTAACTCTTTCGCCTCTGACCAACCTGTTTTGTTAATGCAGTATTTAATATAAGGGGGATTTATTTCACCCTGAATCAAACCAGCTTCTTTTAATTCTTTCAGATGCTGAGAGAGTGTTGAACGGGCAATGGGAAGTTCTTCGGCCATATCGCCACTATAACAACACTTATCTGTATTCTTTACCAGAAAATCCATAACAAACACTCTTACAGGATGTCCTAACGCTTTTGAGTAACGGGCAATCTTTTCCTGTTTATCAGTGAAAACCTTTTCCTTTATCTCCATTTCATTTAGTGTTTCGTCTAATTACGAAACGAAGATATAAAAAATTTATATGCCCAAGGGTTTTCTTGCACTTATTTAAAATAAAATTATGCAAATACATATTAATTATTTGCCAATAATATTTTGCCAGGATAATTCTGGCAATACCCAAATAAATTACAAAGGTTTTTTGTTAAATCTTGAATGAAAGAATACACGCAAAATTGCAATCAAGACAGATTCCGGCAGGTCAACCAGAGGAATATTTATCTTTAACTATTCCTTATTATCAAATTCTGATTCAACGAATTCAGGATCAGGAGGGTCCCCGGGCATTTTCTTAAACAACCCCTTTTTGTCTTTATGATTCTTTGCAATAAGAAGAATTATAATTGCAAGAAAAACCAGAACAACAATTATAAGTACAAATAAATTCTTTTCCATAACTTCATTTTTAAAACAACCGGATAACTTTTACTGTCAAGCATTTGGGATATTATTTATGTGAAATAAATTTTAACTATTTTTCCACATAAGCACTTATCTTCATATTTGAGTCTTTTCCATCGTTTCGTTGTATTTTCCTTTTCTGGCAGCTCTGTTACATCTGACACGATTTAACAGAGCTTGTTGAGCAGCCTGCTGGTTTGACTCTTTGCCATTCCATATCTCCATAGCCTGTTGCTGGATTGCCCGGGCAAAAGAGAACGACAGAGCCCATGGGAGATGTGATTTGAATCTAACATTCATTGCATTTAAACGGGCTGAAGCCAGTTCACCCGATTGTCCGCCCGACAAGAAGACTATCCCCGGAACAGCAGCAGGAACGGCCCTGAGCAGGCACTCTATAGTAACATCAGCTACCTCGTCAACTGATTCCTGTTTCGGACAGGTCAATCCGGGAAGCACCATATTTGGTTTCAGGAGTAACCCTTCAATTGTCACACGTTGTCTGTAAAGCTGGTTAAAAACCGTCCGAAGTACTTCTTCCGTCACTTCGAAACACTGCTCTATTGTTTGAGAACCATCCATCAGTACCTCAGGTTCAACTATCGGGACAAGACCGGCTTCCTGACACAGTGCAGCATATCGGGCAAGCGTATTTGCATTTGCTTCAATGCAACCGCGGCTGGGCTTGCCATAACCTACAGTCAGAACAGCCCTCCACTTGGCAAAACGTGCACCCATCAGAAAATATTCATGTAACCGGTCACGTAATCCGTCGAGGCCTTCTGTTATTTTCTCTCCCTGATGACCGGCCATATCCTTTGCACCGGTGTCAACTTTGATTCCCGGAATTATACCAGCATCAGTGATCGCTTTGACAAACGGAGTATCGTCTTTCATCTGCTGCCGTATTGTCTCATCGTATAAAATAACTCCACTAATGCTTTCTCCCAGACCCGGAGTAGTTATAATCATTTCGCGGTATGAGCGCCTGTAATCTTGGGTTTGAGGAATCCCAAATTCAGCAAATCGACTGTTGCAGGTGTCATTGCTTTCATCCATAGCCAACAGTCCTTTGTCGTCGGCAACCAATATTCCTGCCGTTTTAATAATGTCCTGTAAATTCATTTTTATTACCTCCTTTTATGCTAAATATCAATTGATTATATCAATTAAAGCTCATTTCAGGCTGGGAAGGAACTTTACTCCGAACCAGCTTCATTTTTTTCAAGTGTTTCCACTTTCCTGAGCCGGCGTATAAACCTCTCTTCTCCCTTGAAAGTTGCGTTCAAAAAAGTAACTACCAATTCCTCAGACAAGGCATAACCTGTAATCTGTCCACCCAGGCAGATAATATTCATATCATCGTCCTCCACACCCTGATGAGCGGAGAAGTTATCGGTGATCAAGGCAGCCCTGACACCGGGTATCTTGTTAGCAGCAATACTCGCTCCCACCCCGCTGGCACAAATAGCTACTCCCTTGTTTACCTTACCACTTGCAACTGCAATGGCCAGAGGAATCACAAAATCGGGATAATCATCACCGGGGACCAGCGTATGAGCACCGAAGTCAGTCAGTTCATAATCAGCCTTTCTGAGGGCGGCTACGAGTTGTTCTTTTAACTCAAAACCTCCATGATCTGCAGCTATGCCAATAATCGTTGGTTTTCCTGACCTGTCGGGATTTTCTTTATTTATACTTTTTTCGTTTTCCATTTCCAGTTAAGAATTTCAGGCATATCAACACCATTCTTATCAATATACAATTTATGCTCAATGAGCTTATCCTGTACTATCTTCTTAAGTTGGGCACCTCGTTCACCCAACCGGGGGATTCTATTTATCACATCCTGTACCAGATGAAATCTATCAAGATCGTTTAAAACAGTCATATCGAAATATGTTGTTATTGTACCTTCTTCTTTGTATCCTCTCACATGCATATTATCGTGATTTGTACGACGATATGTCAACCTGTGTACCAACGAAGGGTAACCGTGAAAAGCAAATACGATCGGCCTGTCTTTAGTGAATAACGCATCGAACTCTATATCGCTCAGGCCATGAGGGTGTTCTGTATCTGGTTCAAGTTTCATGAGATCAACAACATTGATCACACGGATTTTCAGATCTGGCAGATATTCCTGAAGAATGGAGACAGCGGCAAGCGTTTCAAGTGTTGGCACATCTCCGCAACAGGCCATTACCACATCAGGTTCCGTATCCTGATCGCTGCTTGCCCATTGCCAGACTCCTATACCCCTTGTACAATGTTCAACCGCAGCATCCATAGACAGCCATTGAGGCGCCTGGTATTTGCCTGCAATGACTACATTAACATAATGACGGCTTCTCAGACAATGATCCCATACCGACAACAGACAGTTGGCATCAGGAGGAAGGTAAACACGCACAATGGATGCTTTTTTATTTACCACATGATCAATAAAACCCGGATCCTGATGTGTGAATCCATTATGCGCCTGCTGCCATACATGGGAGGCGAGAAGATAATTCAGCGAGGCAATTTTTTTTCGCCATGGCAATCCGGCACTGACTTTCAGCCACTTGGCATGCTGATTGAACATCGAATCGACTATGTGGATAAAAGCCTCATAGCAGTTAAACAACCCGTGTCTTCCCGTGAGAAGATATCCTTCGAGCCAACCCTCACACTGATGTTCACTTAGCATCTCAATCACTCTGCCCTCAGATTGAAGAAATTCGTCATTCTCTTTTATCCGGGCTACCCACTGCCTGCTGGTGACTTCGAAAACAGCATTCAACCTGTTTGAGAGCGTTTCATCAGGTCCGAAAATCCGAAAATTCCGTTGCTTACTATTCAGCTTAATAACATCCCTCAGGAATGCACCAAGTAATTGAGTATCGGCAGCCTGAACTGATCCGGGTGACGGCACACTGACTGCATAATTTTGAAAATCAGGCATAACCAGGTCACGCAGTAATAACCCGCCATTAGCATGCGGATTGGCACCCATTCTTTTTTCACCTTCAGGCGACAGTTCAGCAAGTTCAGGCAGAAGACGGCCTGCTTTATCAAAAAGTTCTTCAGGTTTATAGCTTTTCATCCACTCTTCCAGAAGTTCCAGATGGCCGGGATGTTCAGAATCTACCAGTAATGTAATCTGATGTGCCCGAAAAGTACCTTCGATTTGTAAACCATCAACTTCTTTAGGTCCGGTCCATCCTTTGAGTGAGTTAAACACTATCATTGGCCAAAATGGCCGTTCAGCATTGTTTTTGTCACGGGCATTCCTCTGTATTTGCCGTATTCTTTCGATAGTTTTTTCAAGGGTTCCGGCCATCAGCTGATGCATTTCTTCAGGATTATCGCCTTCCACAAAATAAGGTGTCCAGCCATAGCCACGAAGTAACTGATCAAGTTCATCATGACTTATACGGGCGAGCAAAGTTGGATTAGCAATTTTGTAACCATTAAGATGTAATATTGGCAGCACAGCGCCATCTGTTACAGGATTTAAAAACTTGTTAGAGTGCCATGCTGTTGCAAGCGGTCCGGTTTCTGCCTCACCGTCTCCGATTACACACGCGACAATCAGTTCCGGATTATCGAATACTGCTCCAAATGCATGGCTCAGAGAGTATCCGAGCTCTCCTCCTTCGTGAATTGAACCTGGGCATTCCGGTGAAACATGGCTTGGAATTCCTCCGGGAAAAGAGAACTGTTTGAATAATTTTTTTAACCCTGATTCGTCCTGAGTGATTTCAGGATAAATCTCACTATAAGTCCCTTCCAGGTAGGTATTGCCAACCAGAGCCGGGCCACCATGGCCGGGACCAGCGATGTAAAACATATCCAGATCATACTTCTTAATGATCCGGTTCAAATGCACATATATAAAGTTCTGCCCCGGGGTGGTTCCCCAATGACCAAGCAACATCGATTTTACATGTGATTGTTTCAGGGGTTCTTTGAGCAATGGATTGTCGCACAGATAGAGTTGACCTACAGACAGATAGTTTGCAGCGCGCCAGTAGGCATTCATCTTCTGCAGAAGGTCAGGTGTCAGTGGTTTTTCTTTTAGTTTTGTCTTCATGTTTATATCAATCTTTGATATTATGATTTAAAATATGATTTACTGTTTTAGCTATCATCAATTCCTCATCGGTATGAATGATGCGGATAGTGACCTTCCCGTTATTTGTCGAGATAACAGGGGCATTATCCATATTTAGTTTCTTTTCTATTTGTATTCCAAGAAATTCGAGGCCCTCACAAATACGAGAACGGACAACCGGGCAGTTTTCCCCAATGCCTCCTGCAAAAATCAGCGTATCCACTCCGCCTAAAGCAGCAGCATATGCTCCTATCCACTTTTTTGCCTGGTAACAAAATAATGCGACAGCTTCCGATGCACGTATGTCATCAGATTCTTTCGCGAGCAGATCGCGCATATCGGAACTGGTTTCAGAAATACCCAGAAGACCCGATTCATGATTAATAAGACTATTGAACTTCTTTGGTGTCATATTTTCTGACTCCAGCATGTACCACGCAACGCCAGGATCCAAATCACCCGGTCGCGAACCCATAATCATTCCTCCTGCAGGCGTAAAACCCATGGTGGTGTCAACACTTTTATTATGATGAACTGCAGCCATACTTGCCCCGTTTCCGAGGTGAGCTAATATCACTTTCCCTTTTGCTGCTTTTTTCCCTGCTACATGTGCAAGTTCCTCCATCAAATAAGCATATGACAGACCATGGAAACCATACCGATGTACTCCTGCAGAGTCGAAACGGCGTGGTATCGCTAACAATTGAGCCACACGAGGCATTGAACTGTGAAATGCTGTGTCAAAACAAGCCACCTGATGCATATCCGGATAGCGTTTCAGAAAGATTTCAATCAATTTAATTTCGTCAGGCAAATGATCCATATCAAAAGACCTCAAACTATCGAGATCATTTAATAATTCCTTTGTGATGATTTGCGGGTTGGTATGCTTCATGCCGAAAACAATACGGTGTCCAATGCCATTGATTAATGAAAAATCAACTTTCTTTTCCAGAAAGTCAATCAGAAAATTCCCGGCTGATTGATGATTGGAAACGCTTGTCTTTATGACTCCCTTCTGAATTCCTTTTTCGCTTGTGAAAGTTAATTCAGGATCGTTCATGCCAATCCTGTCAATTTTTCCATAGAATAATCTTCTCCTGGATTTATCATCCTGATAAAGTGAAAATTTGATAGAGGAAGAGCCACTATTAATGGCTAATATGAATGCTTTGTTATTATTCATGAATCATTTATCATATATTATCCGGTTTTTAGTCCCATCAGGGATAGCTCTGTCGATGTCGATAAAATATTCTTATGCTGAATGCTTCTGATTCCAAGATCTCTGGCTACATCGGTGAACATCTGTGTATCTTCAATATAAACAACATTTTTTGCCGGTACCTGAGAAATATCGAGAGCTATTCTGAAAATATCGGCATCGGGCTTTCTAAAATGAACGAAGCATGAGGATATAAAAAAATCAACAAAATCGTTAAGATGAAATTTATTTATCCTGTGTTCGTTCATCTCCCTGGCTTCGTTATTGACTACAGCTATTTTCAGATGGTTGAGTTCTTTCAATTTTTTAATGAACTCAATCATTTCTGTATATGGAGTTGACTGGTCAAACATAAATTGCCGGAATTGATCCGGGGTAAATTTGCGCTTTTCATAAAACACAACCATGCTTAGGTATTCTTTAAGAGTAAGTTTTCCTTCTTCATAAGTGACAAAAGTGAGATTGTGTCTGTCTTCCAGTTCACTTAGATTGAGATTAAAAACTTCAGCGGCCAATCTTCGTGAGACATGTCCCCAGCCATTGCTAAGCATTACACCCCCAATATCTAAAAACAATGTTGTTACCGGAGGTAATTCATTTATTTCCATCATCATCTGTTTTGCCATTCTGTATGATATGTCCCTTTTGCGTCAATCCGTTCATATGTATGAGCGCCAAAATAGTCGCGTTGCGCCTGAATAAGATTAGCCGGCAACCAGGAACTGCGATAAGCATCGAGATACCCAAGTGAAGCCATGATACCAGGGATAGGAATACCGTTGGTACTTGCCAGACATACGATCTGACGAAGATCTTCCTGATTTTCCCTGATTTCTTTTGAGAGATAAGGATCGAGTAGTAAATTTAACAGATCATGCCTTGCATGAAAAGCTGCCTGTATGTCTTCCAGTAGGGCTGCGCGAATGATGCAACCACCCCTCCATATTCTTGCTATCGCTTCAGGATCAAGATGATATCCGTATTTTTCTGACGCTGCCAATAGCAAAGCAAATCCCTGTGCATAAGTAGTAAGCATTGACACATAAAGA
>Ga0224521_1000405_pt1 | contig 13202 bp, 13 predicted proteins | sample CFST0metaG_FD_182731 | JGI IMG/M metagenome (GOLD analysis project Ga0224521, IMG submission 182731) | Peat soil microbial communities from Stordalen Mire, Sweden - C.F.S.T0 | ecosystem: Environmental > Terrestrial > Soil > Wetlands > Peat | place: Sweden: Norrbotten County, Stordalen Mire... | reverse complement strand
ATGCCGGCGATGCCGGGCGACACGGTCGTCGTTCCGGAAGACCTGGAGCGCTCAACAGCGATGAAGTCTTTGAAGGACTGGACCCAGATCCTGTACCAGTTCGGGATCGGCATCGCCGGCATCAAAGCGCTGGGCGGTTTCTGAACGTGGCCCTGGCATGCCAGGGTGACTCGATATTGAAAAGGAATTCGGCTGGCGAGCGATCGTCAGCTTTTCCGGTAAAGGCTCTCGTATGAGTGAAGTGATTGAGAAACCCGATAGCGAAGAAGATGAAATCAGCCTGCTCGACCTGCTGATCGTGCTGGCAAGGAACAAGAGGTTGCTGATCCTGACGCCGCTCTGCGTTGGGATAATTACTGCGGTCTGCACGCTGTTCATGCCCAACATTTATACGGCCAGCGTCAAGCTGATGCCGCCGCAACAAGGCAGTGCTTCCTCTGCTGCCGCAATGCTGAGTCAGTTGGGGGGCGGTGCTCTGGGGGGGCTCGCTGGAGGAGCTCTGGGAATCAAGAACCAGGGTGATCTCTATGTTGGCCTCTTCAAGAGTCGTACAGTTTCCGATCGTATGATCGAGCGCTTCAAACTGAAGGATCGATTCAAGGGGAAGACAATTGCTGGCGTCCGTGACCGGTTGCAGAAAATGACCACGATCGCTTCAGGAAAGGATGGGTTGATATCGCTAAGTTTTGACGATGAAGATCCGATTTTTGCAGCCAGCGTTGCGAACGCCTATGTAGAAGAGCTGGAAAAACTGATGCAGGGGTTGGCGGTAACAGATGCGGGCCGTCGTCGGCTCTATTTCGAAAAGCAACTTAAGCGGGCCAAGGATGAACTGACATCAGCGGAATCAGCGCTTCGTCAGACACAAGAAAAGACAGGCCTAATAGATCCAGGGGCTCAAGGCAAAGCAATCATTGAGTCAATTGCAACGATTCGCGCCCAAATCGCGTTGCGTGAGGTAGCGCTGGGGGCGATGAAGTCATTTGCAACCGATCGTAATCCGGATGCGATTCTTTTGAAGAATGAAATCGAAGAACTTCAGGACCAACTCGCCAAATTAGAGGGGCATTCTGCCAAGGGAGAGCTGCTTGGAAATACAGCTATACCAAGTGGGAAGGTTCCAGAACTCGGGCTCGAGTACACGAGAAAATTGCGCGAAGTGAAATACCATGAAGTTCTCTTCGAACTAATGGCTAAGCAGTATGAGATGGCGCGGGCTGATGAGGCTCGTGATTCAGGGACTTTGCAAAGTGTGGATAAGGCAATTCCTTCGGACAGAAAATCTAGCCCGAAAAGATTTGTCATAATTTTATCCGCATGTTTTGCGTCACTATTCTGTGTAATGGCCTGGATTATTTTTTATGAATTTACAAAAAAAGCTTTAGCTAAAAACAAAAATAGTATGAAGCTAGATGAGCTGAAATCATATTTCTAATTAATGGCATTATTTTGAAATAAATAGTGGATGAGTGTGTGCAAATGACCCAACGGAACAATTCTAAAGTCGCATTGATTACTGGTATTACGGGGCAAGATGGTTCATATCTGGCGGAGTTTCTGCTGGAAAAGGGCTATGAAGTGCATGGAATAAAACGACGCGCAAGCTTGTTTAATACTGGGCGGGTAGATCATATTTTTCAGGATCCTCATATTGAGAATGCAAGATTAAATCTTCACTATGGTGATTTGAGCGATAGCAGCAATCTAATTCGGATTATTCAGCAAACACAGCCCGACGAAATTTATAATTTAGGCGCCCAAAGTCATGTGGCAGTCAGTTTTGAATCTCCGGAGTATACGGCTGATGTTGATGCTCTAGGGGCTCTTAGAATTCTTGAAGCCATAAGAATTCTTGGTCTTGAGAAAAAGACGCGCTATTACCAGGCCTCTACTTCTGAATTGTTTGGACTCGTCCAGGAAATTCCCCAAAAGGAAACAACACCTTTTTACCCGAGAAGTCCGTATGCGGTAGCTAAAATGTATGCCTACTGGATATCTGTGAACTATCGGGAAGCATACGGAATTTATGCCTGTAATGGGATTCTATTTAACCATGAGAGTCCTCGGCGGGGCGAGACTTTCGTAACCCGCAAAATTACGCGTGGACTTGCGAATATTGCTCTTGGTTTGGAATCCTGTCTTTATTTGGGGAATATGGATGCTCTTCGTGATTGGGGACATGCCAAAGACTATGTGCGTATGCAATGGATGATGTTGCAACAGGATCAACCTGAAGATTTTGTTATTGCGACAGGCGTTCAATACAGTGTTCGGCAGTTCATTACATGGAGCGCACAAGAACTCGGCATCAAGCTCCGGTTTGAGGGGGAAGGAGTTGATGAGGTGGCGGTTGTTGATGGGGTTGAGGGAGGAAATGCGCCTGCTCTTGCCCCCGGGCAGGTTGTTGTCAGAGTTGACCCGCGATATTTCCGACCAACCGAGGTAGAAACTTTGCTAGGCGACCCAACAAAGGCAAAAACAAAACTTGGCTGGACCCCAGAGATCACTGTGCAGGAGATGTGTGCGGAAATGGTGGCAACCGATTTGGGTATTGCGAGGCAACAGGCGTTGCTCAAGAAGCACGGCTATCAAGTCTTCAATGCTACTGAATAGGCGGTACTAGTCGCATGAAAAAGATAAAAGTTTTGCTGACTGGCGGTAGCGGCTTGGTTGGTAGAAATTTTCTTGAACATTCGGAAATTGAGAAGTATGAAATACTATTTCCCCGTAGTAAAGAATTAGATCTTTTAGATTTCATTTCTACTCAAGAATTTCTGTACAAACATCAGCCTGACCTTGTAATCCATGCAGCTGGAAAAGTTGGAGGAATTCAGGCAAACATGCGAGAGCCTGTTGGATTCCTTGTTGAAAACATGGACATGGGGAGGAACATCGTACTGGCTTCCTATCGGGCAGGAGTCAAGCGCCTGATAAATCTCGGCAGTTCGTGCATGTACCCGCGCAATCATTGTGAGCCGCTTAATGAGGACATGGTTCTGAAGGGGGAACTTGAGCCTACCAATGAAGGCTATGCACTAGCGAAAGTCATGACGTCACGTCTTTGTGACTATATCGTGCGTGAAAACAGCGATTTTCAGTATAAAACATTGATTCCCTGCAATATATATGGGCGGTTTGATAAGTTTGATCCATCGAACTCTCATCTTGTTCCTGCGATCATTCACAAAATCCATCAAGCGAAAAGTACTGGTAAAGAAACAGTTGAGATCTGGGGAGATGGAACCGCGCGTAGAGAATTTATGTATGCGGGAGATCTCGCTGACGCCATGGCAAAATCCATTACGAATTTCGAAACGCTTCCATCATTGATGAATGTGGGTTTGGGAGAAGACCATACCATTAATCAATACTATGCTGAGGCGGCTGATATAATTGGTTATACGGGCAACTTTGTCCATGATTTGAGCAAACCTGTCGGGATGGCTCGTAAGTTGGTAAGCATCGAGCGGCTACGGTCATGGGGATGGTCTGCGAAACATGATTTGCGCGACGGAATTGAAAAGACATATCAGTATTATTTAGAGGAAATCATAGAATGAGCAATTACAAATACCCGCTAGCTACAGCAACCTGGGACAAAGATGAATACGATGCGATTCAGCGCGTCATCGCCTCGGGGTTTTTTACGATGGGTCAAAATGTCAAAACGTTTGAAGAGCGTTTTGCTGACTATATTGGAAGCAATTATGCAGTAATGGTTAACTCGGGATCTTCTGCAAACCTGCTGATGGTTGCTTCTCTTTTCTACACAAAAGAGAATCGACTTAAACCGGGTGATGAAGTGATTGTTCCCGCGGTATCGTGGAGCACAACTTATTACCCGCTCCATCAGTATGGATTAAAACTTAAGTTTGTTGACATCGATATTGAAACACTGAACTACGATATTGATCAGCTCGAAAAAGCTGTTTCCGAAAAGACAAGGTTGATCATGGCGGTCAATCTCTTGGGAAATCCAAATGACTTTGCCAGAATAAGCGCGATAATTTCTGGGAGGAATATCCGGGTCATTGAGGATAACTGTGAATCGATGGGTGCTGAATTTCAGGGTAAGAAAGCCGGCACATTTGGCGTGATGGGAAGTTTTAGTTCATTTTTTTCCCACCACATATCGACGATGGAAGGTGGTGTTGTTGTAACAGACAATGAAGAGCTGTATCAAATACTGCTTTGCCTTCGAGCACATGGTTGGACAAGAAACTTGCCGAATAGTAATCTTGTCTGCGGAGAAAAAAGCGAGAATCCATTCGAAGAATCATTTAGATTTGTTCTGCCTGGGTACAATGTTCGCCCTCTTGAAATGTCGGGTGCGATCGGTATTGAGCAGGTCAAAAAGCTTCCGGGTTTGATCGCCGAACGCAGGAAGAATGGCGGGGATCTCCAAGCTGCAATGAATGACCATCCGGAAATTCTAATTCAAAAGGAGATTGGCAAAAGCAGCTGGTTCGGATTCAGTCTCGTGATTCGACCTGGATCATCTCTAACTCGGACCGAGTTGGTTGAAAAGCTCGACCGTTCCGGTTTTGAAGTTAGGCCTATCGTTGCTGGAAATTTCGCAAAGAACGAAGTTGTCAAATACTTCGAGTCGGAAGTTTTTGGGGATCTCAGAAACGCCGAGCACATTGATAAAAATGGCCTTTTTGTAGGAAATCACCACTACCCCATAGCCGAAGCAATTGAAGCACTGAAGACTATATAGAATAAGTGTCGCATGACAATCTCAAAGAATGTTCAGCACGCCATTTTCCTATTTGGGTTTTTGGTTGGATTTCTGGATATGGCGCTATTAGGGCCAGTTGGATTTAGGCCCAGTGAGGTTTTTTTGCTGATGGCGACTGGGGTTCAGTGCATATACTCATGTAGGGTAACAAAAAGTGTTACCCTGCTGACTATTTTGGCGGTTTCAATTGTTATTGCATATTGGCAAAGCCCGTCTCAGGTTGCCTGGTTTTTAAAGTTAGTTGTCTTTGCTTATGTTTGTATAGTCATATTAGAAAATAAGTCACAAGGTTTTTTCCAGTTATCTTTAGGTGTTGTTTGCGGCTTCTCCCTTGCTAGTTTGCTTATTGCATTGGGCGGGAATAGTTTTGATGCAAAATACGCAGCCGTGCAATTTAGTATTTTTTTGGCAATTTTCTCAATTCACCGGATAGTTGGCAGAAAGTTTGTCGCTGTATTTTTTGGATTAGTTTCAGTATATGTGGCTATTGCTAGCAATAGCAGGGGCCAGTTTGCTCTTTGTTTAATTATTGCCCTTGTTCTTTGTTTGAATGAAATAAGATCAGCACGGACTGAAAGTTTCAATCAGCGGATATCCCTGCTCTTTTTCATGCCAGCACTTTTTGTTGTTGTAAAGCTATCAGTGTTTTTTGTCATAACATCGAAAGTAGAAGATTTAATTGAGTTTAATGCTGGCGACTTTGAACGATCGTTGCTTGGATTTTATGCTATATCGTCACTGCTTTTACATCCACTAGGCCAAAGCGAGCAGCAAGTTCTGGATGGCGCAGGCAGTTTGATTGCCGATTTTTCAACCCGCGATCTAAATACAGTTTCTGCGCATAACATCATTGAAGATTCCATCCTCTTTGGAGGATGGTTAGGCGGTGTAATAATTTTAATTATTGGCATAATGATAAAAAGAAAAGTATCCGCTCTTCTTTGTGAAAGACTCACCAAATACCAATCCGCCCTTTCGATTCTAACAATAGCGTTATTTGTGTGTTCAACGTCGCCAATGGCTGGGCTCGAGCGGATAGAAGTAATGCTTTTAGTTTCTGCAATATCGATTATTGGTTGCAAAAGTAAAAAATTAGTTGAGTAGAGCGAAAATGGTAACCCTATTTATTATAAATTCTCTCAACATGGGGGGCGCAGAAGCGCTCATCCTATTGCAGGCAATTGAGCTGAAGAAAAGGGGGGAGGTTGTACATGTCGTAGTACTCAAAGATGGACATCCCGACATGGAGAGCAGATTTGTTGAAAACAAAATCGACGTAATTAGACTGAGGGGAAGACCATTTCTCTCGATACCATGTTTTTTGTATGTTCTTCATAAAGTCAAACCCGACATAGTACATGCTCATCTATTCCCATCCCTTCTGTATGGAGGGGTGGCTAAGGTTTTGCATTTTTGCAATAAGCTTTTCTTTACTGAACACAATACAACAAACAATAGAAGAAAGTGGTTTTTGTGGCCATTTGATGTCGCGATGTACATTCCTCTAGACCGATTGGTTTGTATCAGCTATGGAGTTCAAACTGAGACGACAAAGTGGAATAGATTTTTAAAAAACAAATCAGTTGTTATTGAAAACGCAATATCTCCATGCTCTGTTAAGTCTGAATATGATTGCATTGCCGGAAACTTCCGACTTATCACTGTGGGAAGGTTAGTGGCAGACAAGAATATTGAGTTGCAGATTAGGATGCTTTGTTCTGTCGAATACGCTCATCTTGATATTTACGGAGAAGGATCGCTGAGGCGCTCACTTGAGGATTTGTCTGTTTTACTTGGTGTGCGCAATAGGGTAAATTTTTGTGGAGTTACTAATTCCCTACCAAAAATTTATAGGAGATATGATGCATATATCCATACGGCCACTCTTGAAGGCTTTGGACTTGTTGTTGCAGAAGCAATGTCTGCAGGCCTTCCCGTAATTGTTCCAAATCTACCAGGGATATCCGAAGTTGCCGGAGAGGCTGGTTGTAAATATAATCCAAATAGTCTTGATGAACTTATAGTTTCTGTTGGTTCCTTGGCTAATCTTTCGAAAAATGAAAGAGAGGCACTTGGAGCTCGATCGATAAAGCAAAGTATGAAATTCGGAATCGAGCAACATGTTGATAAACTTCTCAGCCTTTATTTGACGTAAAAAGAAGATGACTAAGGTGCTCTATAAGCTTATTGAAGCTGCTCCAGGCTTTGTGCCTGTGGCAGGTCGGCTGCTTGGAGCATTATGCCAGTTTATTATTGTCGCCTGTGTTTCAAAATCCGTAGACTATTCAAGTGCAGGTGACTTTTTTGGGTTTCAAATTTGGTGCGGATTGTCTAGTGCTATCGGACAATTTGGTTTGTCGATTATTTCCCTAAGGCTTGTAAGCATTAGGGATAAATTTGGGAAGAATTTCGCTCAACATGTCGCTGCAATATTTTTAATACTCACTACTACTTCCTTTATCGCTGGATTAGTCGGTGGTGTGCTTCGGCTGTATTTTGGTGGCGTGAATGGATTGAGTGCAGGCGCCTATTTGGCTGCATTTGTGTGTACCACAATATCATTGTCCGTTTTGCAGGTTTCATCGGACATATTAAGGTCGCAGGGGTCAAACTATTCGTCATCACTTTCAAGTTTTTCTGGACCGTTTCTGAGTGTTATTGCAATTATAATTATATGGGCAGGTTCGTATTCAAGCCCTGTGGCATACATTCTTTCGATTTCTTTTTGCTACTTAGCAGCGGCTACATTCGTTTTTTCAAAGATAGCGTTTTTTGTATTCCCGTACATCTCGTGTCTAGAAAATAGGCTAAAAGTTATATTGCTTGCTGCTTGTCTAGTACGAAAAGCCGCAAGTTCATTTCTAACTTCCATATTTGCATATATATCGTCACAATCAGATGTTTTTGTACTGTCAATGCTGTGCAAAAAATCAGATTTTGCTGCATATGTGGTTGGAGCAAAGTGTGCTCAAGTAGCTTCAGTATGTATTGCTGCTGTTAATCCAGTTGTTTCAACGTCCGTGTTGAATATGTACAAAGCGCAGGGATTAAGAAGGGCACAAAGTCATCTCTCCTCAATGAATGCTGCATGCTTGGCCGCATCAATTTGTGCTGCGATAGTATCTTGTCTCGTATTTAATAGATTTGGTGTCAGATTTTTTGGGAAGATATTCGAGGAAGCTAGACCAGTTGCAGAGATTCTTCTCCTTTCTGCGTTGATCAACTTTGCAACAGGCCCAAAAGGTTTTTATCTTTGGGTTGCTGGCTATGATCAAAGCGTGAGAAGGATTGTTGCGGTTTCTGCAGCATTTACAGCTATTGCATCCTTGACATATATTCTTACCAGAAGTATCGCTGACGTTGCATTTTTTGTCTTTGCTATACAGATTTCTCAATATGCCGTAGAAGCTTATGTTATGAATAGGCTTACCGGATTATATCCAATTAAGGTTGCTCGACAATGATTTGCAATATGCGCCCTCGGCAAAAAATTTCTGTGATTATTGCAACATATAATGCTGAGAAAACCCTTGCTAAAGCAATTGAAAGCGTCCTGCGTCAGACGTACGATAACTTGGAGTTATTAGTAGTCGACGGAAAATCAAGCGACAAGACTGTTGCCATTGCTTCAACCTATTCTGATTCTCGGTTAAGGGTTTTTTCAGAAGCGGACAATGGCATCTATGATGCTTGGAATAAGGGAGTGAGGAAGGCTTTAGGTGAGTGGGTGATATTTATCGGAGCAGATGATTATCTTGCTGAAGATTATGTAATTGAGAAATTCATGAATCTTTGCATTAAAAGCGGTGAGCTTGATTCAAAAAATATCATATACGGTAATCTCGTTACGCTTGGAGAGGATGGTGCGCCGATGGATAAAATTGGCGCTCCTTGGAGAGATCCTTGGTGTTTTGGCGGAAGGTTTCTGTGGGCTGATTTTCCAATACCAATAATGGCTAGTATTTTTCGTCGCGAGGCCATAATTGAGCAAAGTGGCTTTGATGTCAGCCTAAAAATCATTGCGGACATAGACCTTGTGTTACGCTCTTCGTTATTGAAAGCGCCGCAGTATATAGAAGGTATAGATTTGACTGTGATGGGCTATGGCGGTGTAAGCACTAATCCACGCCGTTCGATGACTTTGTTGCAGGAATCCTATCGAGTAAGGAGTAAGCTTGGTCTTGGTACAGTCTTTAACGCTGGATTTGTTTTGCTTTCACTAAAGCAGATTGCAAAGTACATGGTGCTGAAAGTTTTTGGTAAAGCAGTATCTGTCGCCATGATGAGTTACTATCATGGCGTGAAACGCGCTCGTCTTATTGGGAGAGGCGGGTGATTCTAGGTCGATATTTTAGGATTTGCGTAAAAACGCACACGGGAAACTCGTTTGACGATGCATGTTCATCACTGGCTCAGATAGTTGGTGCCTGTTATTCCCCAAATTTAATCGTTGGAATCGCCCGTGGTGGTGATTTTGTTGCAAAAAATATAATTTCAAAGGGCTATTTTGGGGATGCATTTTACATTTCCGTAAAATGTCAAAGAAATTCAACGAAGTCAAAAGGCAAGATAAGACTAGATGTCTTGTTAAAGATGATGCCTAGAGTAGCAACAAACTTTCTGCGAAGGTTTGAAAGTGTTGCTCTCGAGTGGATGTTTTATTCGAGAGGACCAAGTTTTGATAGGAAGGTTGCGTTTATTGAGAGTGATCTTCAGCAGCTTAGATATGCAAAGAATGTGCTAATTGTCGATGATGCAGTTGATTCAGGTGTAACAATGCAGACTGTTCGGGATTGGGTTATGGAAACGAACCCTGCGGCTTCAATTAAAACGGCTGCAATAACAACAACATTTGAGTTTCCTGTGTGCTGTCCTGATTTTAGTTTGTATCGAGATGTGCTAGTGCGATTTCCATGGTCTAATGATGCGAAATGAAATTGAGAGATTGGCTGTTTTCGATTTTGATGGAACAATAATTCCATTCAATTCTTTTCGTTTGTATATAGCGTACTTGCCTTTGTTGTTTTTGGTGAGTGGGGATTTTTCTGGATTTGCTGCTGTTGTTTCTCTTGTCTGTAGAAAGGCGAATAAGCGAATTTCACACTTGCAATTTAAACGTGCGCTTGTCGATCTTTCTGCTGGAGTGAAAAATTTTGGTTTTGCAAAGTTTTTGTTTTGTATCTGCAGAAGTAATATTAAAAAAGAAATAAGTTTATATAAAAGTATTGGTTGTACCACGTGTCTCAGTACGGCTGCGCCCTCAAACTATGCTAATAAAGTTGCTGAGTTTTTGGGGGTGGATCAAGTTTTTGCGTACGGTGATGGTCGGTTTTCGTGGGAAGAAGGGGTGGATAACATTGGATCAACAAAGCTAAGAAATATTGATTCGCATTTTGGTTCTGGATGCTACGTTATAGAGGTAATGTATACAGATCATTCTGATGACATCCCTTTGCTTGAAACAGCGATAAGAAAGGTCGTTGTTAAGCCAAGAAAAGAGCAGTATCTAAAGATCGTAACGCTGTTTCCTGAGGCCGAATTTTATTAAGTATGTCTGTGGCCTTAGTCTGAAGTTCTATGTGCGACTCCTCTGCGAGTCTGTAAATTGAACTGTGTAACTGACCTCTGAGAAGATAGCCCCCAGGGGCAAGGAGGCGTTACATGAAACTGACACCGGAGCAGTTGGCCGCGTTGGTGGGCGAGTGCCGGGATCCGAAGGAGATGGCCTCGCTGTACTCGCAGATGCTGCAGCACATGATCAACCAGCTCGCTGGAAGCGGAGATGCAGTCGCACCAGGGCTATGAGCGCAACGAGGATGCGGGCGGCAACCGCCGCAACGGCAAGACCCGCAAGACGGTGCAGAGCGAAGTGGGCGACTTGCCGAGCGATTACGCAGTGGGCAAGTCTTCACCCCATGCGACGCATGAGCGTGCGCACATGCCGGCGCCCCACACGAGTGCCATCCTGAACGAGCAGATCTCGCAACATGCGGCTGCCCGCGAAGGGATACTCCAGGTGCAACTCATCAATGCGTCGCATCAAGGCCAAGTCCTCAGGACTGACGGGCTCACTCTGGTAGCACGCCGTTGAACGCACCAGACGAAGAATCTGGCACTGCGTCGTCACGGGCAGCTTGTGGTCGCGGTCGATCATCGCTTTGCGCTCAGCAAGCCCGCTTTGGTGAGCGCCCCTTCTAAAAAATCATTCTCCAACGTCAGTCGCCCGATCTTCGCGGATCTGTCTAGGGAATCCGGGCCGATTCCCAATAGGCTGGGACGGCTGAGCACTTACGATCCGCTACTCTGCGTAACACTTTTTAGCCGATAGAGATTTGAGTGAACTCTTTACCTCGTCGCTTGTGAGGTAACGACTCCAAGCGGTAATGCCAATTGACTTTTTGTCGTAGTCGTTGAATCTAGACCAAAGCAAACGGTTCTTCGTGAAGCGGAGATGCCGTCCAGACTCTGTCTCTTCAATGAATAAGCCACCGTCGGGAAGTATCCGTGCACGGCCTTCCGTTATTGTTCTAGGGCGGAATTCAGACAGCGCCTTGGCAAATGGTTCAGAGGCAGTTCCAGTTTTAAAGTCATATAAGAAAACCTTGTTAATATCGCTTTTTGATAAAAATGAATGGTCCGAAGCCGGGGCAGATATTACATTGTTGCTAAATATTGATATCTCGTGGTCCCCAACGAAGTCTGCTGAATGCTGATTCATCCATGGGCCGGTTTTGTGCCAAACAATCATATTTGTTGATGGCCGATAGAGAAATATCGTACTTAAATGACGTGCGGAAATAAGTAAGTCACCCTTTTTCCAGAAATGTGAGTCAGTGTGAGCGACTTGAATCTGGTTGATGTGCGTTGGGTCTGTGTTTAGGCGAAATCCAGACGTGCCAATTAGAAAAGCTTGAAAACCATTGGCAATCAAAACCTGTGCGAATGATATGTTTCTAATTATTGTTCCAGTTTTAGATACGTGAGCTAAAGAGTCGTCACGAACCCTCTGCTGAAGCCATGGGTAGTTGCGAAAGCCATCCGTGGAAATAGATGGCGTCCAAGTGGAACCGTCAGAATCAACTTCATTTGAATGGTGAAACGTCTGATCTATAACCCACACTGGATTTTGGCTGCACGGTGTAAGTTTGACTAGGGAGTTTCCGGTATTAAATACAATGTCTCCATTGTTAAGTAGTATCGGATGCACTGCTGTTGCTTCTGCGGGGCTTCCCTTTGGGGCAAATGCCTTGTCTGATATCTTTGAGTAGATACGATGCCAATCAGGGTTCCAGGTAAAAATGGTTTTTCCATCAGATACTCTGATTAATCGTACGTTTGCAAATTTTTTGTTTGGCGAAAGACCTGAAAGGAGAAGATATCCCGAGTCTTCTGGTGCTGGGAATAGCCTGAGTTGGCTTTTGCTGTTCGTGTTTCTGATTAGCAATCGCGCTGGCGTAAATCCAAAGGTCGACTTAAGCTCTTGCAGGGCTAGTCGCACGGTTCCTGGAATGTCTGAAAGCTTGAAAATTATTTGTGCTTGATCCTCTGATAGCCAGGGACCTCCAGTTAGTGCGCATCTAACGCTCCACGCAGTGCAAACTGCAGTAAATAGTATTGATATAACAAAAAACAAGCATAGCCATACAAGAGTAGCAACTCTTGTTGAATGGGGCTGCTCCTTTTGGTTGTCGGTAGTATTTATATGCGGCATCGCTTGCTATGGTACAACAATGTTACTGTTGGATGATTTTAGTTGGTGCAATATGTGCTGGCTTTGGTCGAGTATTTTCTTGTTTAGGTTATTTGCTTTGTGTGCGCTGTTCTTGTTTTTGTTAATGCTTGCGAAGGGAATGCTATTCTTTTTTTTGATTCCCAGATGGTCAAATATAGACTCTAGGGTCAAGAGTGGACTTTTGCACAATCTGTTGTGATCAATAAAAATGCAATTTCTACTATTCCTGTTGAGAGTGTGGCTATACACTGAGTTCCAATAGCTAAGCCAATAGTTCTGGTTGTCGGGATTGAATGCTGGATCTATATGTTGCTTTGCGAATGCAAAAAGCCTGTGATCCAGCCCAAATTCGTGATGGCCTAGCCACTTCATGTAGCGCCTCATGAACGGGTTGCGCTTCTGTGCTTCGCAAAAGCGCATATGGACCCGATGCAGTGATAGAGCGGTCTCAATCGGGTCTCGGTAGACGAGCAAAACCGTTGCCGTTGGATCGGCACAGAGGGCTGGCAATCTGAGCAGATTGTTGTTGTTCTTCGAAAGATAACGCTTCAACGGCGCCCCAGGTGGGCGCGCCTCCGTGCGCGGGTTGGCGACCAGAGCCCGGTAGTCTGCGAAAGCCTCGAGCGTCTCTGAGCTAGGTGGATCGTAATCGAAGCTGTCCTTGCTGAGTCGGGTCGTACCGAATGTTCGCCAGAACACTTCTTCGAAGGCTTCCGGGCTGTCATAGCC
>Ga0224521_1000404_pt1 | contig 13229 bp, 8 predicted proteins | sample CFST0metaG_FD_182731 | JGI IMG/M metagenome (GOLD analysis project Ga0224521, IMG submission 182731) | Peat soil microbial communities from Stordalen Mire, Sweden - C.F.S.T0 | ecosystem: Environmental > Terrestrial > Soil > Wetlands > Peat | place: Sweden: Norrbotten County, Stordalen Mire... | reverse complement strand
ATTATTCGTGGAAAGTGGTAAAACAATATTCCGAAGAAGTCATTTCAACGATTCGCGCGATTGATCCAACGAACTTAATTCTTGTAGGTTCTCCACATTGGGATCAGGATATTGACTCTGTAGCAGGTAATCCTATCGTAGGTCAGAAAAATATCATGTATACTATGCATTTTTATGCAGGAACGCATAAAAAATGGTTGCGCGACAGAACTGATGCTGTCATTGCAAAAGGAATCCCGATTTTCGTTTCCGAATGTGCCGGTATGGATGCTTCAGGCGATGGACCGATTGACCAGACAGAATGGAAGGCTTATCTCGATTGGATGGACACCGCAAAATTAAGCTGGTGTGTATGGTCGGTATCAGATAAAAACGAAACTTGTTCGATGTTACTTCCGCGCGCTTCTTCTACGGGAAACTGGGACGATGGACTCTTGAAGATTTGGGGTAAAATTAGTCGCTCTTCCATTCGCGAAAAAAACAAATAAAGATTAAAAATAGCCTTAGAATATGCTTATATTGCTGTTCTAATGGCTATTTTGCTTTTTTTATAGCAACCTATTTTTTTTATTCAATGATAATTTGTAAAATTGCAAGTCGATAGAATTATGATTACTATGCAACCATCTAATATTTTCCGAGAAGTAACACTTCTTTCTGAAGAAGATTGTTTTGTTGTTCATTCGCGGGTTAAGTCTGAGTTTACTTATCCTGTGCATGTTCATCCTGAATACGAGCTTAACTTCATAGAGAATGGTAAAGGTGCCGGTCGTTTAATTGGCGATTCAATTGAAGAAATTGATGATTTGGAATTATGTCTGATCGGAAATGAAAATCTGGGTCATGCGTGGATGAATAGCCATTGTGTTTCGCAAGATATTCATGAAATTACCATTCATTTTTATAAGCAATTGCTATTGGATAGTTTATTGAAGAAGAAGCAGTTTCATTCAATAGCATTGATGCTTGAAAATGCAAAAAAAGGAATCGTTTTTTCCAGAAAAACCATAGAGTTGGTAAAGCAGGATTTGTATAGTTTGTCCAATAGTTCAAAAGGATTTTATTCCGTAATTGATTTGTTTACGATTTTATATAAACTCTCGCTTGATACTGATTGCCGGATTTTGTGTACGGGTACGTTTGTAAACCAGGATGATTCATCGGAGAGTCGTAGAATTCAAAAGGTAATAGGCTTTTTGAATAACAACTATCAAAAAGAAATACGCTTAATTGATGTTGCAAATCACGTCAATATGTCCGAAGTATCATTTAGCCGCTTTATGAAAAAACGTACCGGCAAAAACTATATTGAATATCTGAACGATTTACGTTTGGGGATTGCTTCCCGTTATTTGGTCGATACCAGTAAAACTATTGCCGAAATAAGTTACGAATGTGGTTTTAATAACTTGTCTAACTTTAATCGGATTTTCAAAAAACGTAAAGGGTATACTCCGAAAGAATTTCGTGAAAATTACTCTAAAATGAGAATTTTGATTTAGAACCAATAATAAAGAAAAGACCCGCTCAACTGATTGAGCGGGTCTTTTTGTGTATATGAATGGACTTTTATTTGTAATCTTCCCATTTAGTTCCCAGCATGCTACCTGTTTTAATGAATTCATCGTGCATTCCAAAACAAGCCGATAAACTTTGTGGTGTATGAGTGCCGCTTGTAAGTGTGATATACTCTGACAACATTTCTTTGTATTCAGGTGCCACACAGTTCGCAATAATTTCTTCTGCACGTTGAATCGGTGATTTGCCACGTAAATCCGCGATTCCATGTTCAGTAATGATAACATTTACCGAATGTTCATTTTGGTCAACGTGAGATACCATTGGAACAATAGAGCTGATTTTTCCTCCCTTAGCAGTTGCCGGAGTAGTGAAAATAGAAATGTAAGCATTACGGGTGAAATCACCTGAACCACCAATACCGTTCATCATTTTAGAGCCCAAAACGTGAGTACTGTTTACATTTCCGAAGATATCGGCTTCCAAAGCAGTGTTGATTGTAATCAAGCCTAAACGACGAGCTATTTCTGGGTTGTTGGATATTTCTGAAGGACGAAGAACGATTTTGTCGCGGAAGAAGTCCAAGTCGGCATAAATTGATTCCAACACAGGATTGCTGACGGTAAGTGAACAGCCACTGGCAAATTTCACGTTTCCTTCGCGAATAAGATCGATAACTGCATCCTGAATTACTTCGGTGTACATTTCGAAAGGTGGAATGTCCGGATTTGCTCCCAATGAAGCCATTACAGCATTAGCTATATTTCCAACACCAGACTGAATTGGCAGAAATTCTGCAGGAATTCGTCCTGATTTTATTTCATTAGCCAAAAATGAAGCCACATTAGCACCAATATTATCGGTAACTTCATCGGTAGCGCTAAAACCACCTACTTCGTCGTTGCGTTCTGTTTCAACTACGCATATAATTTTCTTTGGATCTACTTTTAAAACAGCTGAGCCGATACGATCCGATGGTTTGTAAATCGGAATTTCTCTACGGTGAGGAGGATCCAACGGTTGGTAAACATCATGAAATCCACGAAGTTCCTTAGGATGATTGTGATTCAGTTCTACAATGATAAAATCGGCTAACTGGGCAATCGTTGGGGAAATACCAACACCTGAGGTAAGAACCAATTCACCATCGGCAGTTATATCACAGACTTCAATAATAGCAAATTTTGGTTTTGGCATAAATCCATAACGCAATTCCTGAGCCAGTACCGAAAGGTGCATGTCGAAATAAGGAGCACGGTCGGCATTCAACGCTGAACGTAAATCTTTGTTTGATTGATAAGGCGTACGAAAGAGAATAGCATTAGCACGAGCCAATGCACCATCTAATGAGTCACCGGTAGAAGCACCAGTGTACATTCCAATTTTGAATTCTTTGCCTTCGGCATGAAATGATTCAGCACGTTTTGCAATGGCTGTTGGAACCTCTTTTGGACATCCGGCAGGTGTAAAACCGCTAAATCCAATAACGTCACCGTTGTTTACATAGCTTGCTGCCTCTTCGGCACTTACAAATTTATACGTTTTTTGCATGACTTTTTGATTTACAATCGATAAATTTACTATTTACAATTGATTATATTTGAATATGTTAGTTTGTTTACTGTGTAGAAAAACCGGAATTTTTGTTTGCCCCTGAATTTGAGCGCAAAATTACCAAATATATTTTGATTGACATTGTAATTTGACTACTAATTACAGAAATTTTTCTGTAATTAAAAATGATATTCGTAATAGACCGAAATGAGGATTAAATATCGGAATCAAATATCAAAATTACAAAAAAAGACTTTGTATTAAAATGGTTATTCCAAAAAAAATGCGGATATTTGTACGTGCTAAAATCCGCATAAATATACAGTTGTAAATCAATAATTATCTACTTATGAACGCAAATGATATTCGCCAGTTGGAGCCTAAATTGCTCTGGCAAAATTTCTATAGTATTACTCAGGTGCCACGTCCTTCACATAAAAAAGACGAAATTGGAGCTTTTCTTGAAAACTTTGGTAAATCGCTTGGATTAGAAACTCTTCGCGATGAAATTGGCAATGTGCTGGTTCGCAAACCGGCTACTCCCGGAATGGAGAATCGTAAAGCTATAGTCTTACAGGCTCACATGGACATGGTTCCGCAAAAAAACAGTAATGTTCCTCATGATTTTCAGAAAGATCCTATTGATGCATATATTGATGGTGAATGGGTGACTGCACGCGACACAACTCTTGGAGCTGATAACGGAATCGGGCTGGCAGCTGCCATGTCGATTTTACAATCAACCGGAATTCCACATCCTGCCATCGAAATGTTTGTGACTGTGGATGAAGAAACGGGAATGTTCGGAGCTTTTGGTTTGCAACCAAACTTTTTGAAAGGTGATATCCTGATTAATATGGATTCTGAAGATGAAGGCGAACTTTATGTCGGTTGTGCAGGTGGTATTGATGGAGATATTACATTTCAGTATACTGAAGTAGAAGTAGAAGACGGTGATGTAGCGTTGAAGGTTTCACTTACCGGACTGAAAGGTGGTCACTCGGGTGTGGATATTAATCTGCAGCGAGCCAATGCCAACAAACTAATGTTCCGTTTTCTGAAAGACGCTGTGGCGGATTATGAAGCACGTCTGGCAAGTATTGATGGAGGTAGTTTGCGCAATGCCATTCCACGGGAAGCATTTGCGGTGATTACTGTCCCCGAAGAAGGAGTGGAGGATATAGTTGAATTCGTAAAAGAATGTGAGGACTTATTTATTGAAGAATACAAAGGTGTTGAAGATAAAATTTCATTCACGGTTGAACAGGTTGAATTGCCTGCAGGATTGATTCCTGAAGTAGTTCAGGACGATTTGATTAATGGTGTGACAGCCTGTCCAAATGGTGTTTCCCGTTTTATTCCTGAATTACCAACAGTAGTTGAAACTTCTAATAACCTGGCTATTATTAAATCCGATGGAACTTCAATCACGCTTCGTTGTCTGATTCGCAGCTCGGTAGAATCGCGTAAAGAAGAACTGGCATCGATGGTAGAAAGTGTATTTGGATTAGCCGGTGCAAAGGTTGATTTAGTGGGTGGTTACCCGGGTTGGAAACCAAATCTGGAGTCGCCTATTTTGAAAGAAATGACCAAAGTGTACGAAAATAAATATGGTATAACTCCCAAAGTGATGATTATTCATGCCGGTTTGGAGTGTGGAATTCTTGGAACTCATTATCCAAAAATGGACATGATTTCGTTTGGTCCAACCATTCGCTACCCACATTCGCCTGACGAAAAAGTAAACATTGCCACTGTGCAAAAATTCTGGGATTTCTTATTGGCAACATTAGAAAATATTCCAACTAAATAATTAACTACCCCTAGCCCCTAAAGGGGAACTATATTAGTTTTGTCTCATAAATTTATAGTAGTATATAAGAAGACGTACTTGCATAGTTCCCCTTTAGGGGCTAGGGGTCAATATTCTCAATCAATGAAAAAAACTTTATTCTTTCTATCGCTCCTTCTATTTTCAGGAGCTGTTTTTGCTCAAAAGGATACTACCGCTGTCGATTCATTTAAATTCACTACAGTAAAACAAAACAAAATAACTTCGGTAAAAAATCAGGCCAGTTCAGGTACTTGTTGGAGTTTCTCGGGTCTGGGTTTCTTTGAAGCTGAGCTGCTTCGCATGGGAAAGCCTGAAGTTGATTTATCGGAAATGTTTGTGGTTCATCATTCGTATTCAGACAAAGCCGATAAATACGTTCGCATGAACGGAACCTGCAATTTTGGTGGTGGTGGCTCATTTTATGATGTGGTTTACGTACTCAAAAACTACGGTATTGTCCCCGAAACGGTTATGACAGGGCTTAATTACGGAGAAGAAAAACATAAACACGGTGAATTGGATGCACTCACCGAAGCGTATGTAAAAGTAGTGGTAACGAATCCTAATAAAAAGCTTTCAACAGCCTGGAAACTTGGTTTTGATGGTATACTGGATGCATATTTGGGTCAGACTCCGAAAGAGTTTAATGTTGCCGGTAAAAAATACAATCCACAAAGCTACGAGCAATCGTTGGGTTTGAATATGGATGATTATATATCGTTGACTTCCTTTACGCATCACCCTTTTTATACTCAATTTGCCATTGAGATTCCTGATAACTGGCGCAATTCCGAATCGTATAACTTGCCACTCGATGAATTTATGCAGGTGTTTGATAATGCCCTTGATAAAGGATATTGTGTTGCATGGGCTTCGGATGTAAGCGAAAAAGGCTTTACCCGGAAAGGAATTGCAGTTGACCCTGAAACCAAAGTAACTAATCTTCCGGGAACCGATCAGGCTAAATGGCTAAACATTCCGCAAAAAGAGTTGGAAGATTCTATTTTTAAAGTAAAGAAACCTCAACAGGAACTGATCGTAAATCAAAAAGTTCGTCAGGAAGGGTTCGACAATTATCAAACTACCGATGACCATGGAATGGTGATTTTTGGAACGGCAAAAGACCAAAATGGAACAAAGTATTATCTGGTTAAAAACTCTTGGGGAACCGATTCGAAATATAAAGGAATCTGGTATGCAAGCGAAACTTTTGTGAAACATAAAACTATCGATATTTTAGTTCACAAGGATGCTATTCCAAAAGAAATCCTGAAGAAATTGGGAATAAAATAAATCTTAGAGTTTTCTTAAAAAAAGAACAGGCTTTCCGATTCGGAAAGCCTGTTCTTTTTTTAAGTCCTCTTTAAAGGTTTTGGGGCTCAATAAGCATGGTCATCGCCATTCACATCTTCAATATCTATTCTCTTTTTCTCCATCGAACGCCAGGCAATGAAGATATAAACTAACACAACCGGAATAAATAGTGATACCAGTGACATAGCTTTTAGCGTAAAGAAGCTGGAAGAAGAATTGAAAATGGTCAATGAACTTTGTAAATTCGGTGTAGCTGGATAATAGGCGGTATTATTATAACCGGCTATCAACAACAAACTGCAAACTGTAACAATGGTTCCAACGCCTGCAAACCAGATTCCTTTTTTAAATTTTGGCGAAATCCAGGTTCCGATAACTCCGAAAAGTACTGCTACTACTCCTAACAGAAATAATACCAATACGATTGGCATTTCAATCAGGTTGGTGAAGTATTTGTATTTTTCCATCGATACAACGCCGGTTGTGGCATTAACAGCAAAACCGTCTGAGAAAAGTGTCCAGATAACGAAGATAAGGAAAAAGACCACAAAAGGAATAGCATTATACCAAAGGTATTTTCTGGAACGGGCTTCCAGCACTTCGTGATTCAGCCGGTTGATAAAAAACAATACAGCCAGTGATCGGGCCAAAAAGAAAACGGCAAATCCAAGTATCCAATTACGTAGATTGAACAGAGCGTCCAATCCATGCCATTCATTACCCCACGAGCTGATAACAGGTGCCAGTTGCACTGTGATATTGCTTTTGTTTACAATAAAATCAGAACCTGTAAAGAATGTGGCAATGGCTGCGCCAATTAAGAATGTGGCAAGCAATCCGTTTGTAAAAAGGAAAGCGCGATAAGTTGTCGCTCCAAATACATTTCCGGGTTTCGATTGAAATTCATACGAAACAGCCTGAATGATGAAGCAAAACAAAATGAGCATCCAAACCCAGTAAGCTCCACCAAAGCTTGTGGAATAAAAAAGTGGAAATGATGCGAAAAAAGCACCTCCGAAGGTTACCAGCGTAGTAAATGTAAATTCCCATTTTCGTCCAAGAGTGTTTACCAGTAAACGTCGTTCATCTTCGGTTTTAGAGAGCGAGAATAACAACGATTGACCACCTTGAACAAAGAGTAAAAATGCCAGAATTCCACCAAGAAGTGATATCAGGAACCACCAATAGTGTTGTAAAAATGAATATGTTATCATAATATCTTAGTTTATAAAGTTTGAATGTAAAAGTTTATAAAGTTTGAAAGTAAAAAAGTTTATAAAGTAAAGAGTCTATAAGGTTTGTAAAGCCTGTAAAGTGAAGAAAACAGAGAAGAAGAATCTCTCATTCCGGTAAGTCGGATAATGTTTTTCCACTTTATAAACTTTCAACCTTTCCTAACTTTCTGACTTCTCTGGTCCTTTTTGAATCTGCTTCACCATAATGCGTATTTCGGCTATCAATAAAGCTGTAAAAAGAATTAGGAACAGGAAGAAAGTAATTTTTACCGAGTAAGTTGAGATGTTGGATATAGCTGCATTCAATGGCAAAACATCCTGTATAGCCCACGGTTGACGACCAACCTCTGCTACAGCCCAACCTAGCTGACCTGCTACATATCCAAGTGGAATACTTAATAAACTAACCCAAAGCAGCCAGTTGACTTTTTCAATTTCTTTCTTATAACTAAAGAAAAGCACCAGCCCAAACAAGGCAATAAAATAAAAGCCAAGAGCTACCATTAAGTGGAACGAGTAATAAATTGTCGGTACATTAGGTATCATTTTTTCTGCTTTGTCAATATATCCGTAGCCGAACTGAGCATAATTTTCTTTTAATTGCGCTTTGTGTATTTTTGCAGCAGCAGTATCTTTTGCAGCAACAGCTTTTTGATAATCGGCTAACGATTGTATTGCTGCTTTACCACGCCTGTGTTTTTCTTCGAATGATAGTGCCGTTCCTTTTGATGTTTGATAACCTCCGTCAAGAATATCTTTAACGCCCGGAACAAATGCATTTACATCCCGATAAGCTAAAATTGATAGCATCGACGGAATTTCGACCTTAAATAAATAAGGGTTAATAGAATCTTTATATGATTTTTTTGCCGGATTCAAAACGCCGATAGCTATGAGTCCTGCATTTGTCTTTCCTTGGTACAACCCTTCCATTACAGCCAGTTTCATAGGTTGACGTTGAGCTACGTTATATGCCGAACCATCACCGGTATAAGCAATAAGCAATGACGAAACAATACCAAATATAGCTCCGACTTTTATGCTTTTCAGAGCAAAATCAACTTCACGTTTCTTAAGCAAGAACCATGAACTTACACCCACAACGAATAATCCGCCTAAAACCCAACCGGAAAGCACGGTATGGAAAAACTTGTTTATCGCTACCGGCGAAAATAAAATACTCCAAAAATCAATCATTTCATTGCGAACGGTATCCGGATTAAATTCCATCCCAACAGGATATTGCATCCATGCATTGGCAACCAGAATCCATAAGGCCGAAATGGTGGCTCCAAGAACGGTTAACCACGTAGAAGCTAAGTGAAACTTCTTACTAACTTTTTTCCAGCCAAAGAACATGATAGAAATGAATGTTGCTTCCATAAAGAAAGCCACAATGGCCTCGATAGCAAGCGGTGCACCAAAAATGTCGCCCACAAACCAGCTATAGTTCGACCAGTTGGTACCAAATTCAAATTCCAGGATAATACCGGTGGCTACTCCAATGGCGAAATTTACACCGAAGAGTGTCATCCAAAACTTAGTGGCTTTTTTCCAGGCTTCATCGCCTGTTTTCACATACAAGCTTTCCATTACACACATGATAACGCCCAACCCGAGGGTTAATGGTACAAAAAGCCAGTGGTACATGGCAGTCATGGCAAATTGTGCCCTCGACCAATCTACTAACGTCGCATCCAATAGATTCATAATTTTTTTAGTATTTGATAAGTGTTTGAAAAATATTGATTTTGGCCTCTTTGTCTAAAGAGGTTACTATTTTAGTTGGATTTCATTTAAAATCATCGGATTCTATCTATCAATTCCTGACGAACGTGATTTGACCGGCTTTGATCGTCTTTGAAATTTGTATTTAGGAAATTGGGGAAAAAGAAAATTTTCAACACCGCAAACATAATAAATAGCTTTAGAAGCACTATAATCCATAGGCTTTTACCAACAGTCATGCTTTTAAAACCATCTCGGTAAAATTCAAACAGATTTTGGAAAAAGGAAGGAGTCCTCATATAATTTGCCGTGAAATTTAATCAGTAGAAGTTTTCGAATACAAAAATATCAATAAATTTGATATAATTACAAAACCGTACTTAATTTTATTTACATTTTATTTCAAAAACATCTTTTTTCTTGAAAATGGCATTAAATAGGGCTGCTTAAACAGAGATATTTTGAAAAACAAAAGGAGAAAGTGCTATATGTCGCGATGACTTTCTCTGTAAGTCAGTTGTGCAAAACACATGACATAAAAATATTCTGAGCAAGTAAAGCTCTGAACTTTATAATTGCCTTTGTAACGTTCAACACATTTTTCAAATTCGTACCTGGAAATGTTTGACATTAATTGAGCAAATACAATTTTTCCTTGATTCATAATCCCAAAATTTTTCCTTCGGGCAAATCTCAAGAAAAAATTAAAATCGAAAAATTTTAAAAACATCTGAAACTGTTAATAATAAAGAGTTTCAGAATAAATCCCGGTTCAACAACCGGACACTAGTGAACCGGGATAATAAAAATATAAGATTCTTTGTAAGTTTGAGAATTCTTCATAAATTTGAGGGTTTTATGTACAAAGAATCACAAATCATATAATTTAAAAGTTTAACGCTAATGAAATTAGGTCATTTACTTTTACTCGGGCTGGTTTGCCTGACGGTGCAATTATTTGCATTGCCAAACAATCCGGTTGCCAATCCCGCGAGTACCGTTGTCTCTGGGAATGCTCGCTTTACTGTTTTAACTCCTGGTGTCGTTCGTATGGAATATGCTGCCGATGGGGTTTTTGAGGATCACGCCACCCTCACTTTTATCAACCGCAGTCTGCCGGTTCCGGCTTTTAAAAAGCAGGAAAAAAATGGCTGGTTGGAGCTTAAAACTTCGGAACTCATCCTGCGCTACAAGCTTAACTCCGGCGATTTCAATACTACGAACTTATTGATAGATTATGCTGTAAACGGAAAGAAACAGGTGTGGAACATCAGCAAACCAAACAACGGCAACCTGAAAGGCACCACCCGAACTCTGGATGGAGCTATGGGAAATTTACACATGGGTCGTGATAAAGATACCATCCGGCTGGAACCCGGTTTGATATCGCGCGACGGATGGGTGATGATTGATGATTCGCACCGCCCGCTGTTCGATAACTCCGATTGGCCGTGGGTAATGGCGCGTCCGCAAAAGAAAGTACAGGACTTGTATTTCTTTGCGTATGGCACCAATTACAAAAAAGTACTTTATGACTATAGCTTGTTGGCCGGCAATATGGCACTGCCACCTAAATTTACCTTTGGCATTTGGTGGTCGCGCTACTGGGAATATTCCGATGTGGAAATGAAGAATCTTGTTGAAGAATTTCGCCTGCACGATGTGCCTTTAGATGTGTTGGTCATTGATATGGACTGGCATTTAGTAAACCGCCCCGAATGGTTCGACAAAGATGGCAACAGGCTGAAAGACCAAAGCGGCGAAAGTTTTGGCTGGACGGGCTTCACATGGAATCGCAGCCTGTTTCCCGATCCGAAAGGATTCCTGAAATGGACCAACGAAAATCATATCCAAACATGCATGAACCTGCATCCTGCCTCGGGCATCCAGCCACACGAAGAACAATACGAAACCTTTGCCAAAGCAATGGGCGTTGACCCGGCTACCAAAAAGTACATACCTTTTGATATTACCGACAAGAAATTTGCCCGGAACTACATGGATATCCTGTTGCACCCCTATGAAAAAGATGGTATCGATTTTTGGTGGCTCGACTGGCAACAATGGGGTTCGACCAAGATTGAAGGTGTAAACCCAACGTTCTACTTAAACTACGTTCATACAAGCGACATGGAACGACGTGGCATCCGTCCGTTGATTTTCCATCGTTGGGGAGGTTTGGGCAATCACCGTTACCAGATTGGTTTCTCTGGTGATACCAAAATATGTTGGGAGTCGCTGAACTACCAACCTTACTTTACAGCCACCGCCTCGAATGTATTGTATGGTTTCTGGAGCCACGATATCGGCGGACACATGCAGCCGGACAATTATGATCCTGAGCTGTACACCCGTTGGATTCAGTGGGGAGCTTTCAGCCCGGTGTTGCGCACCCATTGCACCAAAGACCGAAGTATCGAACGCAGGATATGGGCTTATCCGTCTAATAACTTTTACGCCATGCGCAATGCCATGAAATTGCGTTATTCGCTGTTCCCGTATAATTACACCAATGCACGTACAGCTTATGACTCGGCTGTATCGATGATGCGTCCTATGTATTACGATTATCCAACCAACGAAAATGCTTATACGTTTGCCAACCAATATATGTTTGGTCCCGATTTGTTGGTGTCGCCTGTAACCAAGCCGATGCAAAAAGATGCCGTCAAGGGAGATGCGCTCTTTGCCACGCAAAAAGTATGGTTGCCCAAAGGTGAATGGTATGAATGGAACAGCGGCTCACTTATTCAGGGCGACCGGGTTATCGAGCGTCCGTTTATGTTGGACGAAATGCCGCTTTATGTTCGCAGTGGTGCCATTATTCCTATGCAACCCGATATGAAGCGCATTGGCGAAAAGGCTATTGATCCGCTTATTCTCAATATCTTTCCGGGGAAATCTGGAAAAACACGGGTTTATGACGATGCAGGTAATGACCTTGGATTTAAAAAGAACGAATTTACATTCACCGCTATCTCGTTCGAAAAGAAAGACAGCATCCTGAAAGCACAGATACAGCCTATCGAAGGTAGTTATCCCGGAATGCTCGAATCGCGGAGTTATGAAATACGGTTGCCACTCACTTTTGTACCCGTTTCGGTGAAAGTAAACGGAAAACCGGTATCATTTAGTCCCGATGCTAATGCAGCCGGTTGGCAGTATGATGGCAGCAACCTGATGACTGTTGTCAAAACCGACCGTTTTAATGTGAGTGAAAAAGTAGACGTAGAGATCGTTTTCCCTGCATTGGATGTTCATCAACTATCGGGCGTTATAGGGAAGGCCGACAAGGTATTCTTTGTTTCACGGCAGGTGATAGCCAGTTCGCAATGGCAGAATCAATTATATGACTTCGATGCCATTACCAACGCTGGGCAAACGCTTAACCGCATTGGCATTCATCCGGACAACAACTATATACTGGCTGAAAAAACAAAACTGGAAAGTAACTATGCCCCTATCATGGGTGCATTTGAAAAGCACAAAGCGATGAATCAGGCTCGTTTCACACCATTTTTCGAGTTATTGAATGCAGCAAAATAAAAACATAAACGGTTGTGTTTTGTAACAGAAGTACTGAAATTCACTTTTTTACAGCCAATTCATGGCTTTAGGTGGGAAGAATAAACAAAGTAGAGACAGGTTATTACCTGTCTCTACTTTGTTTTAATACTGTTCCAATGCCGGCTATTGTTTCTAACTTTAAGTGACAATGGAAAGGATACTGAAGTTACAAATGAAGAACTTAGAAGCATGTTGTTGAAGTTTGAGCAATTGGTGAGGAATAAGATACACTAATTTATTGATGACGGTTCGCCAACGCGTAACACAAGGCTGCACGGACTGATGTTATATTAAAAAAGAAGATACTTTCAACATTAAAGCAACCCCATAAACTCAGCAATCCGGCATGCTTCGATGGAGTTGTTTACCCGTAGTCTTTCTAATATATTTTGGCGATGCCTGTTTACTGTGTTTATGCTTATTGATAATATCTCTGATATCTCTTTACTCAACTTTCCTCTTCTGATTAAATATAATAC
>Ga0224521_1000402_pt1 | contig 13232 bp, 8 predicted proteins | sample CFST0metaG_FD_182731 | JGI IMG/M metagenome (GOLD analysis project Ga0224521, IMG submission 182731) | Peat soil microbial communities from Stordalen Mire, Sweden - C.F.S.T0 | ecosystem: Environmental > Terrestrial > Soil > Wetlands > Peat | place: Sweden: Norrbotten County, Stordalen Mire... | reverse complement strand
AAGCATTACAAAATAGAGAACTCCGCTGTATGGGCAAAACGCCAATGCGAAAACCATTCCCAATAACAATGTACTCCAGTAACTACCTTTGCTTTTTTCTCCAATCTTTTCGCTTAGACCTGAGAGCCCGGGAAATTTAATTTTGATAATATCGAGCATTAATAAACCTATCAGAATCAGAACCGGTCCTAACAGCTTTTCACCCCAACCCTGAAAGAATAAAGAAATATGCATTTTGCTGGCACCAAAGAAAATAATTATTGCCAAACCTGTATAACTAATTGTCCGACCGAGTGTGTAAACCAATCCGTTGATAAACACCCTACGGCGATTTTCAATGTCACGGCTGATAAACCCAATTGCCGAAATATTTGTAGCCAATGGACAGGGACTGATGGCTGTCATCAATCCAAGCAAAATGGCTGTTACGAATGCATATTGATTGTTATCTAAAATGCTTTGCAGAAATTCCATAAATTGATTTGAAAATTAAATAAGTGCATCAATTACCTTTTTCAACTCAGCCTTTAGTTTGTCCGGACTACTTTTTGCGTACATAAATCCTTGTTCAGTAAGGTCAATGCGCTTGCCACCACTAATAACTAAAAGTGCCTGACCCTCAACACTGCATTTTTTTGCTAAAGCTTTACTGTTTTTTTCATCCAGATTCACAGCTTTAAAAGTAATTAACCCTTTTTTAGCTTGTTCTGGATAAAGAGCTGCAATGGCTTTTTGAGATTCAGTTTCTACAGCCTGACAAGTTACGCAACGACGGGTAAAATGAAAATAATACACTTCTACTTTAGCCGATTTTGATATTGTTGTTTGTATTTTTTTGTTGGCGGCGGTACTGCTGACCGCAGAAAACGATATAACTAAAAATGCTAATACAGATAATGAAATAAGCTTTTTCATAGAATGTAAATTTTGTTTGTTAGTATTTGTTTTAGTTCATCCATTGATGGCACACGTCCTTTAACTACAACCTTTCCATTAATAACTAATGCAGGTGTGGTCATGATGTTGAATTTCATAATTTCAATGATATCTTCCACTTTAGTAATGGTGGCATCGATATTGTTTTGAGCTACTACTTCGCGAGTTGCTTTTTCAAGGGATTTACACTTTGGGCAACCTGTCCCTAATACTTGAATGTTCATGATTAGTTTTTTAATGACCCCAAACCCCTAAAGGGGCTTAAAGACCAAATTTAGTATTTGTTTTGAATTATATCAACTAAAAAATTTAGTTACAGCAAGTTATTTTTTCAGTTTTCAGCGCAAAAAATGTTTCGAAATATGCTTGTGCTTTTATCCAGTTTTCGCGATTGATACAGTATTTTACTTTAGGAGTTTCAATTTCGCCCTGAATGAGACCAGCATCTTTCAACTCTTTCAAATGTTGTGATACAGTGGCTTTAGCGATAGGTAGTTCATTGTGTAAATCTCCGAAGTAACAGCTGTCCATTGAGGCCAGAAAATGCAGGATTGTTATTCGGGCCGGATGTCCCATTGCTTTGGCAAATCGGGCAAGCTGCTCGTTGTCAACTGTATAATACTTATCTTTATTGTTATCCATGATATTCTGTTTTTACTTGTTCGTAGTTCGCAAAAATACGAACAATATTTGATATAACCATAAAGAAATGGAGAAAACAAGGATAAGTATTTATTAGATGATTTACGTTATGATTATATTATTCAAGAAGATTAAAATAAATAAAAAAGTCCGGATGACTTTCACTAATATTTTTCTTATTTTTGCACTGCAATATAAAAAATATAACAAATGGTGTACTGTCAAAACCAATCTGTTAATTCAAAATAAGGTTGTTAAGTTGGAATGGCAACAGTCTTTTCCAAATAGTACAGTCACTGAGTTACGCATAAAGACAGATAACACCATTTATTTTCCCGTTAGTCTATGCGAAATTGAATTCTTCAATAATGCAAACGTGTGCTTTCGAATCAATTTAAGGCATACAAAACAAAATAGAATAATAAAAGAGAGTAGATAATCAATAAACTGAAAATGAAAAAAAGTATTTTAATTGCAATAGCCATTCTAATGATTTTGTCATTAAATGTCTGTGCGCAGAAGTCAGAAAAAAGCGTATTTATGTTTTCGTATTTTAAAGATAACGGAGAGGATGGTCTTCATCTGGCTTTTAGTTATGATGGTTATAAATGGAATGCCTTGAAAAATGACAGTTCGTTTCTTACTCCAACTGTGAGCAAAGATAAACTGATGCGAGACCCTTGTATTATCAAAGGTGCCGACAATTTGTTTCACATGGTGTGGACGGTTAGTTGGAACGATAAAGGGATAGGCTATGCATCATCGAAAGACCTTGTTCACTGGTCGGAGCAACAATTTATACCTGTAATGGCTTACGAACCCGGAGCTCTTAACTGTTGGGCGCCAGAAGTAATATATGACTCTGCCGCAAAACAATACATGATATATTGGGCAACTACTATTCCCGGACGCTTTAAATCAACCGATTCTATAGGAGGTGGAAAATACAACCACCGGATATATTATGTGCTGACCAAAGATTTCAAAACGTTTTCAAAAGCAAAAGTCTTGTACGACAAAGGGTTTAATGTGATTGATGCAACTATTCAACCGATAGGAGAAGGATATGTTATGTTTTTGAAAGATGAAACTCTAAAACCGGTTGCACAAAAGAATTTACATGTGGCTTTCAGTAAACATCTTACCTATGGATATGGTAATCCGTCGGAAGTAATTACCGGTAAATACTGGGCAGAAGGTCCAACTGCCATTAAAATGGGAAATAAATGGATTGTTTATTTTGATAAGTATACCCAGGGCAAGTATGGTGCAGTAACCTCAACTGATTTACAAACATGGGAAGATGTTTCTGACAAAATAAGTCTCCCAAAGGGAATCAGACATGGCACGGTATTCAGTATACCGGAAAGAAATTTTAAATTGTGGTTTAAACAATAGACTTTATATCCGATTCAGGTCTTCTAATCAGGAATTACGGTGCATTACTTAATGCAAACGTGTTTAAACATTTCTAAATCATTCGGTAATACCATTATTTGTAACGTAGCTATTCATCCTTTGCCAAAAGACAAAGGATGGATTCTCGCTTCCTTTTATGAAATTTACCGATAGGTTTTTACCACTTTTGGCTCTTACCAAATCCGACCCATAAAGCCCGGTTGTCGCAAATAAGATTTCAACAAGGCAAATGTCGTTAAAAAACCGGTCATACTGAACATTGGATTTATCAGTTTTTCCTTTTTTATCTATTACTCAATACAACATTTACCTTGTATTCAACAGATATCAAAGGCTGTTTAATTTCCAGAAAACTTTTTTTATTACTAAAGTCAGGAAGTACCTCTTTATCCAAATAACTCAGATAAGGTGCATCTTTAAACATGGGAGTAAAATAGAAATACATATCACTTGTTTTCAGTGCTTGTTGAAACTGTTTTAATCCAATTATCCAGGGTTTACTGGTATAGAAGTTATCGGTTATCAAATCGCCGTTCATCATACAAACTCCACGGTCACCACGATAATCAAAAGTGATGAAAAGATCATTCACTTTCGACAAATCAAGACTGGCGGCTTTAAGTACAAAGTGACTATCATCTGCCTGTAACAGTTTGATACCGGTGTCAACCTTTGGCACACTAACACGCCATTGACTGATGCTTTTCAATACTGATTTAGATTTGTTTACTGTACCTTCATCTGACATAACACTGCCAATAGCCGGATAGATAGCAAAATCGATATTCTCATGATTATTGCTGACAAGGGATATTTGTTCGTCATTATCTAATACTAAAGCTTTACTAATAACCAATTTTTCATCACTGCCTTTGCCTATCAGATATGCATTTTTAGCATCGTTATCTGGCAAAACTAAAAACGAAACTCCGTTTACCTGAAAATCAATAATTTTACCAGACACACAAGCCACTACCGTATTACCATTTCGCATAGAAGTCTTTATTCCGGTGCCTGTTACATTCACTTTGCCTTTAAGCTCCATTTCAGGAGCAATGCCATCAATCGATACCATCACATTATAATGCTTATCCTTGTTGGTAAACCGACAATATGGCTGAACGGTTGCCATATGTACATCTACGCCGTCGATATTTATGTTAAACGGCAGTATCGCAGAGCTTCCGGCTTTCAGCGTAAATGTTCCGGTCGTAGGAAATGTAATTACTCCCGATTTGGTGATGACATCAATTTTAAGTCCTTCCATATCAGTTGTAACTAAATGATCCTGATAGTTATGCATAAATACGAAGCCTTTATTGCCATTGGTTCTTACGGCATAACGTAGGGTTGTTGTATTGTTAGCTTTAATGCTGTCGTTGGTTGATGGCAAAACAGTGAAAAGCGGCGCCAGATCGTTACCAAATGATTTCAGAAAGTAGTTGATTAGTTTAAGCGAATAAAAACCGCTGCTTACATTTCCGAACTCGCCTACAGGAGCCTGATAGTCGTAGGATTTGTTGTTCAAACCAAAACCTTCGGCGAAGAAAAAGTTTCCGACAGAAGGTGTACTACCGCCATGATACATATAAAAGCCTAAACCATTGGTGCCACTACCCACAGTGCGCACCATCATTGGTAGAAAACTTTCGCCCGGAACCCGTGGACGGCGGGAATAGGTTACGGACATGCCGGTGCCCAATTCAGCTGCCAATGATGGATATAAATTCACATCGTAACTCACGGGTGAGTAATCGGGTTTTTGATGAATATTTTTAAATAAATAAAATGGAGATGGTATATTACCGGACTCCCAAAATGGGAATGCATAACCGGCCATGACCGGAATAGACCCTTTCTCAATGATGGTTGCATATCCCCAGCCGGTTGCTGTGTAGACAGGTGCAATCAATCCTGCCTTTATAGCCAGTTGTTTGAGCGTTTTCATGTGGTCGCGTCCAACATTTGTAAATTCATTTCCAACATTATTTATTCCAACACCTACCTGAGTAATCTTCCGGTCACGCTGTGCTACCGTATTTTCGCGAGGAGCATCCTGATAAGTGAATCCCCAGGGAGCTGCCGAATGTTGGTATTCATTTTCAATCTGAACTCCGATGACAGGACCTCCATCTTTGAACATCAATCCATTCAGCTGCTTACCTATTTCCTGATATAAGCGATTTACATAAAACAGATAGGCCGGGTCGTTGCTGCGTACATCGATAGGTCTGCCATAGAGCCAATCGGGTAACCCTCCATTACGAATTTCACCATGACCAAAAGGTCCAACGCGCATCAATACATCGAGTCCGTTTTTGGCACAAAGTTCTGTAAACTGGCGAACATTTAAGTCGCCTGTCCAATCGAACTTGCCTTCTTTAAATTCGTGCATGTTCCAAAAAACATAAGTTGCAACTACGGAAACGCCACCAGCTTTAAGTTTTTTTAATTCCTCATTCCAGTATTGGTGCGGATAACGACTAAAATGAAATTCACCTATAACCGGAATGATTGGTTTACCGTTTCGTTCTATATAAAAACTATTTACTCCAATCGTATCACCTTTTCCATTTCGTCCTCCGAGATCGAGTTGACCACGCATTACATCGGTGCGAACGTTGGTGACATCCACCTGATAGCTCTTTTGAGCAGATAGTGAAACCGCAATAAACAGCAATACTGAAATCAAGTAATAAAATCTGGTATTTTTCATCTTGTAAATTGGTTTAAATCAATGATAAATGTACCTGCACCCCCTGATGATTTGTGTCCATTTCTGCCGCATCAATTAAATGTTTTTTTGCTTTGGCAGTTTCGCCTGATCCGTAATAACCTAATCCAAGCATATAATGACAGTGAATCTTATTACAATATGTCAGATCATTTTCCCAAATCAGCAAATCGGGCAATGAAACAGCAAAATAATCCAGTTTAATTGTTTCATCGAAGTGCTTCTTACCAAAATCAATTAAGGCATCAAAACGGATCTTAGCTTCGTTTGCTCTATCGAGTTTCAATAATGCCAATCCCTGATAGAAAATTTTATCGGGCTTTTGGTCATTATAAAAAATAGCAGCGGCAGGTTCGGTATTTCCGTTTTTAGCCAATTCCCAGTATTTGCGGGCTTCATCTATTTGTCCCAAACCTTCGAAAGCACAACCCAGCCAATAGTGGAAATCATTTTCCGGCGCTCCATAAAGTTTTCCTTCGCCCAGATTATGAGGATATTCCAAACATTCGTTCAATAACTGTATGGCATATTTATATTCTCTTTTGACTAATTTCTGTTTTGCCAGTTCCACACGTGCCAACTGATATTGTGCTGGCACTTTGCCTTCACCGCCTTCCCATGGATGGAAGATATGGCTGTCAATCAGCTCAATTGCTTTTTCATAATTGCCAAGCTGATTGCACAAAGTGACATATTCAAGATAAACATCATCTCGCTGCAGAACCAAGCTGTAGTATTTTTCCAAAAATGCCAATCGGTCGGCATGTGGTCGGCAAAGGCGTTTATACAATTGGTCGAGCTCCATCAAGATACGTGAATCTGTTGTATCCAACAAAAATGCTTTTTCCAGGTATTGAACAGCTTTTTCTTCCTGTTGCAATTTATTGAAATAAGCCAGTGACAGATTTCTCAATACCGTTGGGAAAGTATCGTCAATTTCCACCGATTTTTCCCAGCAGGCAATTGCTTCAGTGTATTGACGTTTGTCGTACCATAAATTTCCCAGGTAATAAGGTGCTTTTGCATCTGTTGAATTCAGTTTCTGCGCACACTCCAATGCCAAAATAGCTTCCAAACGATTCGGGAAACAAAACTCAGGTGCATGATTAGCCCCTTTTACGAAAGTTGTTTTACTTTCTTTTCCTGCCAGATACAATGCCCAACCCATGTAATAATAAGTCATTGGTGTAGTAGGGCATATTTTGATTCCTTCTTCCAGCAAGCGAACTGCTTCGTCGTACATACCCGCAGCAATATAATCCAGTGCTACCACTTCGTAGGTGTGAATTTCGCCGTGCATCAGGTTGTGCATTTCATCTAAAACGGCAGACGAATTGAGTATCAGATATTGTTCAAAGCGACATCCAAAATTAAACAAGTCGATTTTCAACGAATCTTCAATCAAAGTTAATGCTTCCTGCTCACGGCCCATTTTTCGGAGAATGGCTGTTTTCAAACTGCGTGCTTTGTGATTGTGTCCATTACGAATCAACGATTTATCAACTTCATAAAGGGCATCAGTCAGATTATCCTTAACGCAGGAAATTTGGGCACAACCGAAATATCCGGCATCCTGCATGGCAGCATTCCAACACGATTTATAGAATGCATCATAGGCTTCTTTATTTTTTCCCTGGTATTGCAACGCAAGTCCCAGGTTATAGCGTGGTTCGCCATCATACGGGTTTGGGTTTCGTTGCAACTGAGTGTCAATAGCCGTTTGAAAGTACTTTTCCGATTCGGCAAATTTACCACGACGTAGCAACCAAAGTCCCATAGCATTGTTATTCCGCACATCCGAAGCATCACGTTTCAATGCTTCCAGATAGTAATCAGTAGCCACATAAGTAGCATGACGGTATTGTTCCAAATGCAAACCGGTGAGGTACAATTGCTCGCAAGTGGAAGTTTCTTCAGGCGACAAAGCCGGTTTTGCAGCTTCGGCTTCTGGACGTTCCTGCTTCTTGCTTCTGATGGCAAGCAGTTCACGACCGGTTTCAGAACAAACGGTTAAGCATAAGTCGTCGAGAGAAGTATCACCAACAAAAATTTCTTTTACATAAACTGACTCAGGTATTAAATCAATGATTTCTTCTAACAAAGGGGAACAGTTTCCCTCTCCCAAAGGTGAGGGGTTAGGGGTTAGGTGTATTCTTGCATTTTTTTGCAGTGATGTTGCAAAAATCTTCACAATGGCTTTGTCACCCACTTTGTCGAGGTTCAGAAGTAAATCCTGCGATGCATTTTTCACGATACCCAGTTCGCGATAAGGCAAAAAATACTGGGTAAATGATTTTTCTTCGTAAGGTTGCAACCAACTGAAATCCGGTTGATTGTCAGTATACACTCCTGCCATCAATTCAATATAGGGTCCATCTTCATCAGTAAGATTTCTATCCCATGCTTTTCCAAAATCGCCATTACCCCATGTCCATTGTTTTTTTCCCGGCGAAATATGATGGCTTGCCACATGAAGTACGCCGGCTTTTGTATCATTCTCGTAACCACCTACGAAGTTAAACTCCGAATTGATAGCCATATATGATGTTGGAACAGGAATGTTCTTGTAGTTTGAAATGTCAACACCAGCCGAATAATCAATTTTATAATACGTGCCTGTGGCAATAGGGAAGGTGGATACGTCACGCTTTCCATGATCGAAAACAGCATGTACATCGGGTGGAAAAACCGACTGGTAATGCTCATTTACAGCCACAGCAGGATTAGCCCACCACAAGAAAGTCTGCGGAATGGGTGTTGGGTTATACAGCTTTCCTTTAATTTCCAGATATGCTTTTCCGGGATGCAGCGTAAATCCGGCCATTCCTTTTTGGTGGAACATCTTCTCGTTTTCGCTTACCCAAACAGTAATGCTTCCATCAGCATTGTGCTCGATGGTGTGATCTTCCGGTAAAAAAGTACTCGGACGGTGATGTTGTGGCCAGTTGAACTCAATTCCGCCCGAAATCCATGGACCGGTAAGCCCCACCAACGCCGGCTTGATTACCTGATTGTAATAAATAAAATGACGTTGTTTGATTTTATCATAAGCCATCTGCACACGACCGCCCAATTCAGGCAAAATCATAACCTTGATATATTCATTCTCCAGATAAACAGCTTTATAAACCTTATCTTGTTTCTCATCTTCAATTTTTTCAATTACCGGATAGGGATAAACCACTCCGCTACTTCCCTGATAAACACGTTTTTCAAGAAAAATTGGATTTTTTTCGGCTTTGCCGATTTCGTACGTTGGGATGACAACATCCTCTAACCAGGCTTTGACACTCATATTTACTGTGTTATTACAATAACTATTTACTCATTTTTTTTATACTTTCTATCTCAATAGAAACTGTAGGATTGAAATCTTTACCCGCCATATATTTTTTCAAACTAAACAGCAGTTGCTGTGCTTCAGGACGTTTTTCCATGTCCTGATTTAAATCAATACCGGATACAAGTAACTTGCCTTTACCTACTTTTACTTCGAAAAGTAAAGCCAGTGAACGGTTGGTAAACCAGTCATCAATAACCCTTACTATAGGTTTTATTTTTGATGAAATCGGGGCAAGCATAATCGCATTTGAATGACTCATAGCATCCCACCACTGCCAGTTGCTATGATATTCGGTAGGGAACATTGCTAATGCCTTGTGGTTCGGGTTACAGAAAATACCCAGGGTGTGAGGTGTCTGCCCTTGCGTCCAGGCTGTGTTCCAAAAAATACTGGAGAACCCGATTCCAATTTTGCCTCCATACTCAGCTTTTAATGTTCCCTTCTTTAAAGTTAATAATACAGAACCACCATTTTCGAGATACTTTTGAGTCAACGAATCAATTGACGAAACCACTTTGATTTTTTCCGCACCGATGATAAGCTCCTTCTTTGCCGGATATACCCAAATATCCCAGCTGTTAGAGAAAGAACCAACCGAAACTTCCAGAATCAGTTTTTCCGGAGTTTTTATAACAGAAAGTGGAACTGAGATTTTACCCAATGGGATGCAGTTACCTAATTCAATATTGGTTTCAGGAAAGTTACCCGAAATTACAGTTTGTCCGGAAACATTTTTGATTTTCCAGGCAGGAATAACTCCTTTCATGGGCTGATCGCCATAATGTGCCACTTCAACGCTTGCCGAAATAGTATCAGCATTTGAATAAATGCGCTTATTTAAACGAACAAGCGGTACTGTGGAATTGCAAAACTGACTGTACTCCTTGGGAGAAATATATCCTTTCTCACCCCAAAATGCATCAAGCACACCCACCAATGCTGTTCCCTGTCCGGGAAAGTCGTGTAAATCAAGCAACTGAAAACCACCAAAGCTCTTCGTACGCAATGCGGCCTCAATATCTGATTTGTAACACAAAGCCTGTAATTTTCCGGAAGCAAGTAAAAAGCTATCTGCCAGCTGTTCCATCCCATGTTCTTTCAATGTTTCCTGAAATATCTCGAAGTTTTTAGCACGTACAACTCCCGTATATTTTTTAATTTCTTTGAAATTCGGATATACACACCATTGCCCGATTTCATGACTTACCATGGGCTGAGTAAATTGATTGATATAAGGGGACCAATCGAAACTGGTTGATGGTGCTTGTGAATTGATAATACTTCCCAAGCCCTGACCCCAATGTTGAATGCGCGGTTCCGCATCGCTCAGATAGTCGTTTACATCTAAATTTGGCCAACCGGCACCCGAGGTATAAATTCGTCTGGAGTCTTGCTTCTTCCAGAAACTAACAAAGGATGCTAAAAACGTTTTATAATTGTCGCCGCCGGATTCGTTTCCATAAGCCATCATGCAAAATGAAGGATGATTTCCGTATGTTTCAACCATTCGTTGGCTTTCTTCATACAAATATTTATCGAAAGGTTTGCCGTCTCCAATAGTAGTCGACTGGTTTGCCCACGATGAACATTCAAGCTGAAGATAGAACCCCGTTTGATCTGCTGCCGCAAATGCAGCTTCTGGCGGACACCAAGAGTGAAAACGAAAATGATTTAAACCGTGGGAACGTGCTATGTTGAAAATTCGTAGCCATTCAGCTTTATCAGTAGGAGGAAAGCCTGTTTTTGGAAAAATTGCACATTCAAGTGTTCCACGCAAAAATAGTGGCTTGTCGTTGATCTGCAGTTGTTTACCAACAGCTTTTATTTCGCGCATTCCGAAAGCTGTTTCGTATATGCTTATCGACTTTTTAGTCTTAAGTTCTGTTTTTAAAATGTAGATATTGGGATGAAATTCGCTCCAGAGTTTTACATTTTCTCCCATTGGATATTCCACCACCAATGAATCCAAACCTGCAGCAACATTCAGATTCTTTGACAGGACTTCTGTATTTCCTGATACAGTCAAAGCAATAGTTACCTTTTGTTCTTTTTTCTCAGAGTTTTCGAGCTTTATTTTTGCTACAATTTTATTTTTTTTGATATCAGGAAAAACCTGTATATTCTTAATTGAAATCAACGGTTTTGCTTCCAGAAAAAGCTTGCCTACCATACCGTTCCAATTGGTTTGAGTATGGTCGGATATGCTGTGTGAATTCATTCCCGGGTCAATGGATTTTGTACGATTATCAACACAAATTGTTATACGATGTTTCCCGGGCTTTAGTACATCCGACAGTTTGTAAATGTGTGGAGTTCCCAATGAATTCCGCATTCCAATTTCCTTGTCGTCAATCCAAAGTCGTGTTTCCCAATGGCAGCGTTCCAGAAAAAGTTCAATGCTTTGACTTTTCCAGCTTTTAGGTATAATCACTTCTTTTTGATACCATGCAGCTCCTGCATAATACTTTACAGACTGTAACCAAAAAGGAATCTTTATATTTCCGGCAACACGGTATTTGGCGTACTCCGGCTTTTTATAAAATGAACTGTCTACAATTTGCCCTGTAAATCTGGTATTTACAGTCACATCATCTCCTTTGCCATTGGTAGCCATAGAGCCCGGCAGTTGAATTGTTTCCGATAAGGTCTTCGCAAACCATTGATCCGAAATACCTTTATCATTAGGATCGGTAGCAAATTGCCATTCGCCTGCCAAATCGATTTTTGATTGGGATTGTATCGTATTTATTGACAATAATGTCAATATGAATAGAAACAAAATCGTTTTATTTTTCATACCAGATATATGTATTATTTGTTTATGTAAGTTACTTAACTAATTCATTTTCTATCTTTTCCAGTGTTTTTCCTTTTGTCTCAGGTAATTTTCTCAGGACAAATAAGAAGCCGAGGATACAAATTCCCGCATATACCCAGAAAGTGCCGGCTGCACCAAACGATTTATTGAGTAACGGAAATGTGTAGGTAAGAATAAAGCAAGCAATCCACAAGGCAAAAGTGGCTAAGGCCATGGCAGCGCCGCGCACCCGGTTGGGGAAAATTTCAGAAAGAATAACCCACGTAATAGGTGCCAGCGACATAGCATAAATGCCAATGGCTAACACTACCAATGAAAGCACAGCAATTCCTTTCAACTGAAAATAGAACGCACTACCCAAAAGTAAATAGGTAATTGCCAGACCTGCCGAACCGAAAATCATCAGCTTTTTACGTCCCCATTTATCAACGGTAAACATGGCAACCAACGTAAACACAAGATTTACAGTTCCTGTAATCACAATATTGAACAATGTATCGCTCACCCCATAACCAGCAGCCGTGAAAATTTCTTCCGCGTAATTAAATACTGTATTTATTCCGCACCATTGTTGGAAAACAGCCACCACTATTCCAATCAGCAATACCAGACGGAATTTAGGATTAAAAAGTGTTTTGAAATCAATTTTCTCAGAAACGTCGTCCAAAGTGGCCTGTATATTTGCCATTTCTTCGTGAGCATATACTTCGCCACCAATTTTATTCAGTGTTGGAAATGCTTTATCTTGTTTCCCTGCTTTCATTAACCAACGTGGACTTTCGGGAAGGGTAAAGGCTAGTAGAAAAAAGGCAGCTGATGGCACTGTGCATGCAAAAAACATCCAACGCCAGCCCATTTGTCCGTTCCACGAAGCACGAATAAACTCATCGGTTGCCCCAACCGGAACTTTTCGGGCAATAATGAGGTTGATAATTTGTGCAGCAAGAATGCCAATCACCAGGGTCATTTGATTCAAAGAAACAAAACGCCCTCTTAAGTGTGATGGGGCCACTTCTGCAATATACATTGGCGAGAGTGCGGATGCAAGACCAATACCGACACCACCAATTATTCTGAAAATAACGAATACCACGTAACTTGAAGCTAAGCCAGTGCCCAAAGATGCAACTGTAAATAAAAATGCAGAAAGCAGCAATGGCCATTTGCGTCCGAACTTATCACTGATTACACCCGATACAACTGCTCCCACAATACAACCAATCAACGCACAGCTCATAGCCCAGGCTTGCAGGTTAGCAGATGTCGTGATATCAAAAAAACGTTCGTAAAAAGGCTTTGCACCACCTATTACCACCCAGTCATAACCAAAAAGCAAACCA
>Ga0224521_1000401_pt1 | contig 13245 bp, 6 predicted proteins | sample CFST0metaG_FD_182731 | JGI IMG/M metagenome (GOLD analysis project Ga0224521, IMG submission 182731) | Peat soil microbial communities from Stordalen Mire, Sweden - C.F.S.T0 | ecosystem: Environmental > Terrestrial > Soil > Wetlands > Peat | place: Sweden: Norrbotten County, Stordalen Mire... | reverse complement strand
AAATCTTTGCGCAAACCGTTTTCACGTCCTTTCCAGGTATCAACAGGGAAGAGCGAAACATGGTCTAAATCAAGGTTTCCTTTTGAAGTAAGAAAAATCCGAAGTTTGGCTTTTAGCTCTTCTTTATCCGATTTTATGATTACCTGATATTTTTTCCATTCTTTTGAATTAATAGCTATTTTTTCAGAAGCAAAAGGGGAGCCTTGTTGGTCGACTAATTCAATGCGTATACTCTCTGAAGTGCTACCTTCGGAAGCTCGTGCCCAAACAGAGAAACGATAATCGGCTTCCTTTTTTACTCCGAAACCAAAGAACCCTTCGTTATCGAGTCCGGTTTGTTTTTCATCATGACCCGGATAGGAAAGGCGTACATAGTGTGGATTATTTGGAAATGCGGCATCGTCGGTGCGTACTTCCACTTTGCCGAAGGTTGTCCAGCCAAGTAAACTTTGAGGAAATTCGAACGACCTATTTTTTACCATCTCAGCATACAATCCACCATCAGCTCCGTAATTGATGTCTTCGAAAAAAATTCCGTACATAGTTTTTTGAATAGGAGAACCAGGATGCTTAACATCAACCTGAATGTTGTGTGCCTGAGAAAAGAGTAGTTGCGTTCCCAATACAATTGAGAATATCAACACAACCAGAGATTTTGGGTTTTTCATAATGTAATTCTATTTTGTTATCGATAAGTTTTGAATATTACAAAGAAAGTGCAAATCATATTGCAAAAGGTGGACTAAATATCCTTTTTGGTGGAAGAATCAACATTGTTTATTAAATTTAAGCAGTATAAAATACATGGTTTGTAGTTGTGCTGCTAAAAAAATAAGGCTAAGTGAATCAGTCCGGTTGTTTTTTGTCGTCGAAAAATGAACTTGGTTGAATCCCAAAATGTTTGGTAAAGCATCGTGTAAAATACTTTGGATCGTTGAACCCAACTTCATAAGCTATTTCAGAGATATTGAGCGAATGATTTACCCGATTCTTAATGATTAGTTCACGAGCAATATTGAGTCTGTAAATTCGAATAAACCGACTGGCTGATTGCCCTGCCAGATTTTTAAGTTTCTTATGTAACAGACTCCGGCTTATTCCCATAGCATCCATAAACTCAGTTACGTCAAAATCCGGATTGGTATAATGCTCTTTAATTACTTTCAAAGCCTTGTCAATAAACTTCTTGTCTAATGATTCGTCATCGAAATTCAACGATTTGGAATCCATATTCTCCGCAAAATTAAGCTGAACACGCTTTCTTTTTTCGTTAAAATTAGAAATTATAGCCTTTAATAAGTCTTCATCAAATGGTTTCACTAAAAATGCATCAGCACCTAGTTGGAAACTTTCGATTTGTGTATCCGTTGAGGACTTAGCTGTGAGCAGAATAACAGGAATGTGCGATGTGGTAAAAGTTGTTTTTACGCGCCTGCAAAATTCCATACCATCCATTTCCGGCATCATAATATCACTGATAATCAAGTCGGGAAGATAACGATTGGTCACCTCTAGTCCAACTACTCCGTTGGGGGCTTCGAGTACATTATATTCTGAGCTCAAAATTGAGCGAATATATTGTCGCATATCATTATTGTCTTCTACAATTAACAATATCGGTTTTCCTCTTGAAATATCTTCGGAAATATCATTATTGCCAGAATTATCACTAGCCACTATCATTTCCAGTGGTCTGCCATCCAACGAAACAACGCTCGATAATCGCCGTTCAATTGGAATAATGAATCTAAAACAAGAACCACCGGATGGCTGATTTCGCGCCTCAATTTTACCGTGATGTAATTGAATAATTCGTTTACACAGATAAAGTCCTATGCCAGTGCCACTTTGTCCATAACCCGAAAGAGCCTGATTTTGTTTTGATTGATAGAATCTATCAAATATCTTTTCCATATCTTCTTCAAGAATGCCTTTCCCGGTATCTTTTACCGCCACATAAAGTCTTTCTTTGTGATCAGATTTATCTATATAAGTGCTTGCAATAACGGTAATCATTCCCTGATTGGGGGTGAATTTAATTGCATTTGAGAGTAAATTGCCTAATACCTTTTGCATATTGCTTCTATCGAAAAGAAACTCAGCCGGATTTATCCGATATTGTTTACGGAATATAATGCCTCTATCTTTCACCAAATCTTCGAATGGCAATATCAAATCATCCAAAAATTCAATAAAGTTTTGCTGAGTCTTAATCAACTCCATTTTCTCTGAATCAACTTTACGGAAATCCATTAATTGATTAATAAGACCCAGTAAAAGGCGTGAATTCCTTTGTACAATATTCAATTGCTCAAGTACTTTAGGATTAGTGCTTAATTTTAGTGCCCGTTCCACAGGACCAAGAATTAATGTAATCGGGGTTCTGAACTCGTGTGTAATATTGGTGAAAAATGAAATTTTATCAATATTAGCTTCCTGTACTTTTTTAGACAGCAAAATAAGTTCTTCTTTTTGATGAGTAATTTTTTGATTTTGAGTCACCAACATCTCGTTCTGTCGCGAAACCTCTTCCTGATGTTCAATCAATACCTCCACATTCGATTTCAACTGATTAGCCTGCTCTTCAAGCTTCTCCTTTTGTTCTTCAATTTCGAGGGTGCGTTCTTCAACTAATTGTTTGAGATGAATCTTTTGTTTTTTCAACAAATTGATACGATGAACTGAATACTGATAAACTCCGTAAATTACAGAACTAAGAAATAAAATAATGAACCACCATGTTTTATAGAAAGGTGGAATAACTCTGATTTGAACGGTGGTAACCTGATCCGACCAGGTTCCATCAGTATTTGTACATTTTATTTCAAGTTCATACCTCCCAAATTTGATATTCGTGAAATTAGCAAACCTTCTGTCGGAAGTCACTTCAGTCCAGTTATTATCAAAGCCCTTTAAGCGGTAAGCATATTTAATTTTATCGGACAAATTGTAGCAAAGTGCTGAGAATTCTACGCTGAATGCTTTATCCGATTCTCTAAGAATAATTTGATTCAGATTAGCACCATTAAATTTTAAATGACGATCAGAACTTTTAAAATTAGCCGGAAATATATCTTCATTCAATACCTTTATTCGTGTAATAGAGGCCCTGTTCTTAACAAGCGTAGGGGTTGACTTTAAAGGGTCGAAACAGGTTAAGCCTGCCACACTTCCAAAGTACATCTTACCGTCAAGTCCTTTGAAACTGGCAGCCCAATAGAACTGATTTGACATTAGTCCATCTACCTTAGTAAAGCTTCGGTTACTATTTCTGCTCGGATCGTAAGCACATAAGCCTTTATCGGTGCTTAACCATATTCTGCCTGCGTCATCTTCCAACATTCCATATATTACATTATCAAGTAATCCGGTGCTTTCATTGAAGTTACGAAACTTCATATTATCTCCTTTTTCTTCGAGGGTGTAAATTCCGTTTCCATTGCTGCCAAACCATAATTTTCCTTCTTTGGTTTCAAGTATACAATTGATTTTTTCAATTTTGTGTGACAATGGGTTAGTCAACTCGTAATGAAAATGTTTATAATAGATTCTATTTCTTTTAATATTCGTTTTATCTAAATAAATACAAAATAGTCCATTGGCAGTACCAATCCACAGTCGTCTGTTCCGGTCAAGATACATTCCGGTAATGAATCGAAGATATTTGTCTGTGGGTAAATAGCTTAACACGTGTATAAACTGATCTGTATCTAAATCCAGAAAATCTAATCCAATTCTTGTTCCCACCCACAAGGCATGATTCTTTTCATCAGATACCATAGCTGCGACAAAATCGTTCAATATTGAGACTTTAGAAGTCGGATTATTATAAAACTCTTGAAAAACAGGTTTATATTTATCCTTATATTTCAGTCGATTAATCCCTTTTCCCCATGTTGCAAACCAATAATCTCCCCGGTAATCCTGGCAGATGCAACTTACTGAATTATGACTCAATGATTTTGAATCTCCTAACTTACTGTAATAGTGAGAAAAGGATGACGAGCCATGTTTCCGTAGATTAAGTCCACCTTCAACAGTTCCCACCCATAAGTCACCGGATTTATCTTCGTAAATAGAGTTCACCGGGTTTTTTGATAAACTTGTCTGATTTTCAGGAGAGTGAACTATATTGTTAAATATATTCAAATCGGGCGTTAATAAATTAATTCCTCCTTTTTCGGTTCCAATCCATATCGAATTATCATCAACAAAAATACAACTTATAAAGTTGTTATTCAATGTCATACCACTTGAATTGTTCTCGGAAGTAATGTGTTCAAATTTATCTGTACGATAATCATAAATATTTAACCCAATAAGTGTCCCAATCAATAATTGTCCATTTTGATTTTTGCTAATATTAGTAATGTAGCTGGAAGACAGTGAGTTTGTTAATAATGGGTTGGCTAAATAAGTGGTTAATGTTTCTGAAGCAGGTTCATATTTATACAAACCAATAGTTGTTCCTATCCAGATTAAACCATTATCGTAATAAAGAACGTTTACAAAACCTGGAAATTTTTTCAGTTTTTCACCAGCACTCACTTTATTATAAAGTCCATTACTACCTTTAATCAAACGAAACACCTCATTATCTTCTCCTAAAAAGATATTTCCATTAAATCTCAGGAATGCTGTAATTGCTGAAGATGTGGTATAATCAACATCTGTTTGAATGTGTTTGTTTGAAATATAATGCAGTTTTGCTAAACCTTTATCATAGCCTATCCATAAATCTCCGGATTCGTCTTTTTTTATCAAATTTACTGACGTAATGTGTGGTTTCGATCTTGAATCCTGTATTTCGTCTACAATTACAATCTCACCGGTTTGATAATTTAACAAATAAAGCCCGTTTTCAGTCCCAATCCAAAGATTACCATTATTATCTTCTTCAACACAACGAACGTTGCAACTTTGTAAAACATTTCCAAGGTTTCGGTTATTGAAATGAATAAAGTCGTAGCCATCATATCTATCCAGCCCATTGCTTGTAGAAATCCACATAAATCCACGCGAATCACGATAAATCTGATTCACCAGATTGCGCGATAAACCATTATCGGCTGTTAAATAGCTTATCTTGTAGGGTAATGACCACAATGATACCAAACCCAGTATGGAGAGAACAGTCGCAAGGAATATTTTTTTCATGTATTTGAAGTAAAGTCAGGCACGAAAATAAATAAAATATCTTGTATCATAAGTGGATAATTGTTTAATATGCGTGGACTATTTCATATTCTGTTTTTTATGCAAATACTATGATGCATTGAATATCAGATTTATTTTATTCTAAAATATAAATAAAGGAAACCGTTGACCCTATAATGAAGCATATTTTATCGCAATGAAACAGATAAGAACTCGATTATATGATACATTAACAGATCCTTATTTTTAAAGTTCCCAGCTACTCCGCAACCTTTTCATATATGTAAAGTATTGTTTTTAAAAATAATTAAAAAAAACAAATCAGTTGCAAGGTAAGCCTCACAACTGATAAAAGCGTCTAATCATTTTTTTTATCGGTAAAGTCATGTCAATTATCTACAACTACACAGATATTTTCTTCTACTTAGAGAACCGAGCCATTTCACACGCAGCCAATAGAAAAGCTCCAACACCAAAATTAGCAGTTGAATTAGAATCAACTATTTGTCCGGGAATGGCTCTATCGCCAATTGGTTGTACATAACCAATTTTTCCGGTTGGTTGTAATGCTACTGTCGAAAGGTAATTCCATCCTTTTAGTGCAGCAGGTAAATATGTTTTTTCTTTTAAATATCCATTATTTATTCCCCAAAGCAAGCCATAAGTAAAAAAAGCTGTACCACTTGTTTCCGGACCGGGAGCATGTTGAGGATCGAGCAGACTACGTGTCCAGTAACCTTCAGGCTGCTGACATTTAACCATTTCTTTTGCCATATCGTTATAATGCTTTAGAAAAAAGCGGTGATATTTGGAATCTGCAGGCATATCTTTCAACACTTTTGCCAATGCAGCAAAAACCCAACCATCGCCACGTGCCCAAAAATCTTTCTTTCCATTCACACTTTTATGAGTTGGATAAACATATTTTGCATCGCGATAAAACAATTTCGTTTGGGGGTCATACATTATATGCCGGGCATATAAAAAGTATTCATTCAATTTATCAAGATAAAGAGCATTGCCTGTCACCTTATACATTTTAGTCATTACAGGCATTACCATATACAATCCATCAGCCCACCACCAGTAGTCATTCTTTTGAGTGCTCATTTCATATTCCATCACTTCACGCACCCGTGCAATTTTTTTATCATCAGGAGCCAGATTGTATAAGTCAATATACGTTTGGAAACAAACCTGCCAGTCGCCAAACAGTACACTTTCGGGAGTTTCTCCATAACTGTATTTCCATTTTGATTTATCAATGCCAGTTGCCCCTTTCCATTCGTTCTGAATAGCCCATTTTTCTGAATACTCCCGGTATTTCTCATTCCCGGTAACAAAATAAGCTTCCATATTTCCTGTATGGTATGCTGCATTATCCCAAGACGGACTCATAGGGGTTGTATGTGTAGATTGCCAGTAATCATTTACTTTCTCAATTATGCTAAGGAGTTCAGACTTAGTTGGTCGATTTTGAGCAATTCCATGACTGCTAATCAGAGTCAGGATAAGGATTAACTTGTAAAGTTTCATATAAATAATTTATTTAGCACGATCTGTCTGGTATTATTCCTCACAAAGTTACATTATTTTTCTTATTGTGAGAGCTACGCCTGTTATACATGAAAGAAAAAAAAGCGGATATCCCAACCTTGCTGGAAATAACAAAGTTCGATTTCATATTATTTACCTGTATATTATTACCATTGAGAAACATAGTCCCGACAACAAATTCAAGTGATATTTATAAAAAGCCACAACTTAACTTTATCAAAAAATCAAGTATAAAGATCAAAAATTGATTGTCTACTAAAGTGCTGAAAAATATCTTTGCATGTAGTTACAACACATCTCAATAAAACAGTTTTTTTTAGAAACTAACTATGCATTAGTTTCTTATTCAACCTTAAATTTAAGATTAATAACGGATGAAAAATAAATCATTCCTTGCGTTCGACCTTGGTGCAACAAGTGGTCGGTCTATTTTAGGAACAATTGAACAGGGAAGACTTCAAATGAAGGAACTTACTCGTTTTCCAAACCAGATTCTTCAAATTGGCAATCATTTTCACTGGAACATTTACGCCTTATTCGAACACCTCAAAGCCGGATTAGTCGCAGCTAAAAATGAAGGTGTAGAGATTACATCAATCGGTATTGATACATGGGGAGTAGATTTTGCTTTACTGGCAGAAGATGGCTCAATACTTGGTGCACCTTACGCATACCGCGATCCTCACACCATTGGTGCTCCTGAAAAATACTTCGAAATTGTATCTCACGAAAGAGTCTATGAATTGACTGGGATTCAGGTAATGAACTTCAATAGCTTATATCAACTTTTTGCATTAAGTCAGGCTAATAATTCGTTACTCAAAGCCACCAAAGAAATTTTATTTATGCCTGATGCATTGGCATATCTGCTTACAGGAAATAAAGTTGTGGAATACACCATTGCTTCTACTTCACAGATTTTAAATCCACGCACCAAAAAATTTGAAGCTGAATTACTCGAAAAAGCAGGTGTTTCGCCTACTATTCTGAATAAAATCGTCATGCCTGGTCATGTCGTTGGAACATTGAGAGACGATTTAGCCGAAGAAAGTGAACTGGGCAAGATCAATGTTGTTGCAGTAGCCGGCCACGATACAGGTTCTGCGGTAGCTGCTGTTCCTGCTGCGAACGAAAATTTTGCTTATCTCAGCTCGGGAACCTGGTCGTTGATGGGCATTGAAGTCAAGGATGCCATTATTACCGAAGAAACCTTTGCACTAAACTTTACCAATGAAGGTGGAATTGAAGGAACAACGCGCTTTTTGAAAAATATTACCGGCATGTGGTTACTTGAACAATGCCTGAAAGAATGGAAAAAAGATGGAATCACTTATACCTATGAAAAACTGGTGCAAATGGCATCCACTGCGCCGGCATTCCAATCAATTATTGACCCTGACCATACTTCATTCGGCAATCCTGTATGCATGACCAACGCAATTGCTGAGTATTGCAAAGCTACGTGTCAAATTGCTCCCTCTACTCATGCCGAATTTGTACGTTGCATTTTTGAAAGTCTTTCGCTGAAATATAATTATATACTTGGTAAACTAAAAGGAATGGCTCCGTTCCCAATAGAAAAATTACACGTAATAGGCGGTGGTTCTAAAAACCCGTTACTGAACCAATGGACTGCTAATTCTATCGGAATACCTGTAACTGCAGGACCTTCTGAGGCAACAGCTATAGGCAACATTATGATTCAGGCAAAAGCTGCCGGCTGTGTGAATTCGTTGCAGGAAATGCGCGGAATAATACGAGAATCAATTCAGTTGGACGAGTTCTTCCCTGAAAATCCTGAAATATGGGCTGAAGCTTATGAAGAATTTTTGATTATTACCAAGCTCAGATAATATGCCTGCATACATTTTATCTCTGTTTGAGAAACAGCATACAATACATTAACAATAAACATAATGAAACAGTTAGACGTAAAATTGATGCATCCGGTTGAACAAATCAACATGGTAATCGGACGAATTTACAGAACAGGAATGACTACCACATCAGGTGGAAATATTTCTATAAGAGACAATAACGGTGATATTTGGATTACACCTTCAGGTGTAGACAAAGGTTCCCTGACAGTAAAAGACATTGTGTGTGTAAAAAAAGATGGAAGTATTGAGGGTTTACACAAACCTTCGTCAGAATACCCGTTTCACAAAGCAATTTTTGAGGCACGTCCCGAACTTACAGCAATTATCCACGCTCATCCACCTGCATTGGTAGCATTCAGTATCGCTCGCCAGATTCCAAACACCAGTATAACTCCTCATGCCCGTTTTATTTGTGGAGAAATCGGTTATGCACCCTATGGATGTCCCGGCAGCGAAGAATTAGGTAAAAAGATAGCTCGCGAGTTCATTAACAACAACTATAAAGCTGTGATTATGGAAAATCATGGCGTTGTATTAGGCGGAACTGACATGATGGATGCATATCAACGATTCGAAACATTGGAGTTTTGCTGTCGTACTATCGTGAATGCAGGAAAACTAGGTAAGGTAAACACTTTGACAAACAAGCAAATTGAAAATTATCAGTCGCACTTTACTTCAGATATCAATCACTTTACTGATGCAAATTATCCGTCTGATGAGCGCGCATTGCGTTCGGATATGGTGAAAATAATACATCGTGCCTGTAATCAGGGTTTAATGATTTCTTCTTTCGGAACAGCTTCTGTTCGTTGGAATGAAAGCGATTTCCTAATTACACCACATAATGTATCTCGTTGGAATATTACATCCGATGACATTGTTCAGGTTAAGAACGGAGTGGCTGAGCAGGGGAAAATTCCAAGTAACCAGATTTTGTTACATCAACGCATTTATGAACTGAATCCACATATAAACTCAATCATAAGCACTCAACCTGTAAACTTAATGGCTCATGGAGTGAGTGGAACAAAATTCGATGTCCGTACTATTCCCGAGAGCTGGATTTTTCTGCAAGATGTACCATCTGTTCCTTTCGGCACTGCATATGACAACCTGGATGATTTAGCTCTAATGTTTAATAAATATCGTGTTCTATTAATTGAAAACGACTGCGTTTTTGTAACCGGAGATAAATTATTAAACACCTTTGATTATCTGGAAGTAGCTGAATTTAGTGCTAATTCATTAGTTATGGCTGCTTCTGTGGGACCATTATGCCCTATGGGCGATGCTGAAATAGATGAATTACGTATTGCATTTAATGTAAAATAGCCTCAGTGATTCTAAAATCCAAGTAAAAAAAATACAACTATTTTATCTCAAAATTATGAATGCGATTAAAAGAATTGTTTTAAATGAAATGTCTTATTTCGGAGCTGGAAGTCGTGCAGTACTTGCTGATGAGATAAGAAAACGTGGTCTGAAGAAAGTTTTTGTTGTTACCGACAAAGATTTAGTAAGATTTGGTGTAGTTGCTAAAGTAACTGACATGCTAGATGTGGAAAAAATTGAATACAATATTTTTTCTGATATAAAGCAAAACCCAACTGTAGTTCAGGTGAAAGAAGGAGTTAAGGCTTTTATTCAATCCGGATTCGATGTGATTGTTGCCATTGGTGGTGGTTCGTCAATTGACACTGCAAAAGCCATTGGAATTATTGTCGCCAATCCTGAATTTTCAGATGTCGTTTCGCTTGAAGGAGTTGCTAACACAAAAAATAAATCTGTTCCAATCATTGCATTGCCAACTACTGCCGGAACCGCCGCTGAAGTAACTATAAATTACGTAATTACCAACGAAGAAAACGTAAAGAAAATGGTTTGTGTTGACCCCAATGATATTCCTGTGCTTTCCATCGTTGATGCTGAATTAATGCTAAGTTTACCTCCGGGTCTGACTGCTGCAACCGGAATGGATGCCTTGACACATGCTATCGAAGGTTACATTACAAAAGGTGCCTGGGAAATGTCGGATATGTTTGAATTAAAAGCCATTGAAATGATTGCGAAACATTTACCTATTGTAGTTGAGAATCCTTCAGATGTAGTTGCCCGCGATGGTATGGCTGTTGCTCAATACATTGCCGGAATGGGATTCTCTAATGTAGGATTAGGTTTGGTTCACGGTATGGCTCACCCACTCGGGGCTTATTATGATATCCCTCATGGAATAGCGAATGCTTTATTATTGCCTGTTGTTATGCAATACAATGCAGAATCATCAATCGACAAATATGTTGATATTGCACGTGCCATGGGTGTAAAAGTTGATAATTTATCACCACAGAAAGCAGCACAAGCTGCAGTTGATGCAGTAAAAAGTCTGGCCACAAGAGTTGGTATTCCCGAAAGACTTCGGGACTTAAATGTGAAAGAAGAAGATCTTGAACGACTTGCTAAATCTGCATTTGAAGATGTTTGCACACCCGGAAATCCCCGTGAAGTAAAATTGAGTGAAATATCAGATCTTTATAAAAAAGCATTTTAATTAATCATCTTAGTAACTAAATAAACTTTATAGAAAAGAAAAAACCATGAAAGTACAACAAATTAATCAAGCATTTGAATATGCTAAAGCCCGATATGCCGCGCTTGGAATCGATGTAAATAAAGCAATTATAGAGTTAGATAAACTATCAATCTCATTGCACTGCTGGCAAGCAGACGATGTAACAGGATTTGAAAACGGTGATAGCGAGCTTACCGGAGGTATTCAGGCAACTGGTAATTATCCCGGTAAAGCAAGGACAATTTCTGAAGTTCGTGCCGATATTGATAAAGCCATGTCCTTGATTCCGGGAGAACATCGCGTAAATATACACGCCTTTTATGGTGATTTTAAGGGTGAATCTGTTGATCGCAATCAAATAGAACCAAAACATTTTCAGAGTTGGATTGATTGGGCTAAAGAAAAAGGTTATAAACTCGACTTTAACTGTACCTGTTTCTCTCACGAAAAATCGGCAGATGGCTTTACCTTGTCCCACCGGGATCCGGCTGTCCGCGAGTTTTGGATTGAACATGTTATTCGTTGTCGCAAGATAGCCGAAGAAATGGGACGCCAACTAGGTTCAAAATGTATTCATAATATCTGGATTCCAGATGGATCAAAAGATCAGACTATAGATCGTTCTCTTTATCGTCAGAATTTGAAAGATTCATTGGATAAAATTTTTGAATACAATACAAACGACGATTATATGCTCGACAGTATTGAATGCAAGCTATTTGGTATTGGTAGCGAAAGTTTTGTTGTCGGATCTCATGAGTTTTATATGGGCTACGGGATTGCAAATAATAAAATGATCACACTTGACTCCGGTCACTTTCACCCTACCGAAGTCATATCCGATAAAATTTCGTCTTTGTTATTGTTTGCTCCTGAAATAATGCTTCATGTTAGTCGTGGCGTTCGATGGGATAGTGACCACGTTGTAATTTTGAATGACGAATTGCAAGCACTTTCGCAAGAAATTATACGTGCCAAAGCTCTTGACCGCGTACATGTTGGTCTGGATTACTTTGATGCATCCATCAATAGAATAGGTGCTTATGTAATTGGAGTTCGGGCTACACAAAAAGCGTTTCTTCAGGCGTTATTAGAACCAATAGCTCAACTGCGTTCTTATGAAGCTAACGGTCAGAACTTTGAACGCCTCGCCATGCTGGAAGATGCTAAATCATTGCCCTGGGCAGCTGTTTTTGATTATTACTGCCTGACAAAAGGAGTCGTCACAGCTAAAAATTATATTTCGGAAATTCAAGATTATGAGAAAAATGTAACTTTAAAGCGAATTTAATATTGCCTTAAACAAAAGAGATAGTATAGATTATCTCTTTTGTCTTGCCTTTAATCACAGAATACTAATCATTAATAACCAACTTTGGATTGGCAGTTAAATCATGAATACACTAATCGGATTATTTATTATAGCTTTAGGTAGCATTGGGCAATCAAGTTCCTATGTGCCGATAAAAAAAGTAAAAGCATGGTCTTGGGAAAGCTTTTGGCTCATGCAAGGTATTTTTGCCTGGTTACTATTCCCTTTTTTGGGAGCACTTCTGGCTATCCCCGAAGGGTATTCACTGTTGGAAATTTTATCTTCCGGTGGTGGTGCCGTTTTTAAAGCTTTATTCTATGGTGCGCTTTGGGGTATTGGTGGACTGACTTTTGGGTTAAGTATGCGGTATTTAGGTGTTGCACTTGGTCAATCAATTTCTCTGGGAACTTGTTCTGCATTTGGAACTTTAATCCCGGCTTTAATGCTTGGCACAAATTTATTTACAGGAAAAGGACTTGTTTTATTAATTGGAGTCAGTATTGCAATAGCGGGTATTTCCGTGATTGGATATGCCGGAAGTTTACGTTCAAAAGACATGACCGATGAACAAAAAAAAGCTACGGTTAAGGATTTTGCATTAGGAAAAGGATTACTTGTTGCACTATTAGCCGGAATAATGAGTGCTTGTTTTAGCCTTGGATTGGAAGCTGCAGAACCAATTAAAGCAGCCGCTATTAAATTAGGTTCTCAATCACTTTACGCTGGCTTACCTGCCATTTTACTCATTACTTCGGGAGGTTTTATTA
>Ga0224521_1000399_pt1 | contig 13263 bp, 5 predicted proteins | sample CFST0metaG_FD_182731 | JGI IMG/M metagenome (GOLD analysis project Ga0224521, IMG submission 182731) | Peat soil microbial communities from Stordalen Mire, Sweden - C.F.S.T0 | ecosystem: Environmental > Terrestrial > Soil > Wetlands > Peat | place: Sweden: Norrbotten County, Stordalen Mire... | reverse complement strand
CAAACACAAAAGCAGACTTTCACCTTTTCCATAATGAATAATGGCAGTTGAACCCAAAAGATACACCTCTCTATCTACGTTATTGAGTCTGAAAGTGGACTGATATTCAATATTTTGATGTCCTTCTCCTGTTTTGAAAGTACTTTCCATAGCCAAACGTAGCGTACAATCTGAGCATTTTGAACCGTGCCCGCAACCACGTGAATCCTCGAATGAATTAATACAACCAACTACTCCACCTACTACTCCACCTATCAACTTAGCTTCAGAAACACCTGTTAGCGCAGAGAATGCTTTATTGGCAAATTGAATCCTCCTTTTGTCGTCCACTACGCACATTATTACCGGAGCATAATCATAAATTGTTTTTAATTCATTTCTGCTTTTTTCTAATGCCTCTTCAGCCAGTTTTCGCTCTTCCTCTGAATCAATTACATCAATAGCATATGAAATATCTTCACGAATTTCAAATAATAGTTTTTGCTCTTCATCGTCAAAGAAATCTATTTCAGAAGCATAAAGCGTTAATACTCCAATTGCTTTTCCTTTTCGAAATATCGGAGCGGCAAAACAAGATTGGTATCCTCTTTTAAGTGCCTCATCTTTCCATGGAAGCATTATAGGATCAGTAGCAATATCATTACAAAATATCATTCTACCCTCTCTGACTGCAGTACCTGTCGGTCCTTTTCCACTTTCCAGTTCAGGATAGATATTTAAGCTATCTAAATATCCATCATCATGACCCGCAGAAGCTATCGGCTCTATTCTTCCGGTTTCCTCATTATAGATTCCAACCCAACACATACGGAACTGCCCGAACTGAACTGCCAGTTTACAAATAATTTCAAACAGCTCATCCATATTCTTTGATCGTATAATCTCCTGATTTATCTGACTTAAGAATGCATATAAGCGAGTAACGTAATTAAGCTTTTTCTCTATTTGTTTTTGTTCGGTAATATCCACAATAAGACCTCTTAAGCCTACAGTCTTATTTTCCTTATAAATTGGATTTGAATATACTAATGCCGGGAAAGTAGAGCCATCTTTACGTTTTACATAATGCAGATTACTTTCAATTGGTTTGCCGGCTATCCTGTCACGAATAATTGCCATTCCTCTTTCATTATCAGCAACTTTAAAGAAGTTAAGCCCATTGGTCCCCATCAATCCCGGACCCTCTTCGTCATCGTACCCGCAAATTCTAAACGCCTGTTTATTTGCATAAGTAAGATTTCCAAATTCATCGCATTCAAAAACTATTTGAGGCAACATATTTGTCATCTCGCGAAATTTTTCTTCACTCTCACGAAGCCTTTCTTCTGTTTTCTTTCTGGCTTCATTTTCATTTTTTAAATCTTCAAGTAGGTTTAGCGTTGCACTGTGGGTTTTTTTCAACTCAAGTGTGCGTTCTTCTACTAATGCCGCAAGACGTTTGTTTTCATCTCTCTTCTGAATATTTGCTATTTTTATCTTTAACATAGCTCTGATTTGAGCTACAAGTTCGCTTTCGTCAATAGGTTTTGCCAAAAAAGCTTCACCTCCAACCTCAAGTCCTTTGATTCTGCTTTCTTTGTCTCCTTTCAATGCGGTTACAAAAACAACAGGTATATCGCATAATTTTTTATCTTCCTTAAGCAACCGACAAACTTCGAAACCATCCATATCCGGCATCACTATATCAAGGAGAATTACATCCGGATCCTCTTTAGTCGCCTCTCGAAGTCCTTCAGAGCCACTTAATGCTTTTATTATCGTAGCATCAGGAAATGATTCAAGAACAAGTGCTTGAATAATAATTAAATTATCCAGATTATCATCAATGGCAAGAACCTTTATTTTTTTATTACTTTCCATAAAGTACTTTATTTATCGTATTAAAAAATACTTTTTCATCAATTGGCTTAGCCAAATAGGCATCGAATCCATATGCCAGAATTGTCTCCCTATCCGAAGTCATTGCACTAGCTGTAAGTGCTATAATCGGGATATGTGACAATTCGCCATTAGTACGAATTGATTTAAAAGCTTCAATTCCATCGACTCCGGGCAGGGCAATATCCATCAGTATTAAATTAGGAGTATGCTTTTTTGCCATCATTACTCCCTGTACACCATCTACAGCCTCATAAATCTCAAATTTATCTCCAATTATAGCCTTAACCGTAATCATATTATCCTGGTTGTCTTCAACAATCAACACAGTTGGTTTACCTTCTATTATTTGTGTCGGCGATAATGTTGCAGTAACTACTTCTTTGTGAGAAAATAACATACTCGCTACTGAATTAAGCAATTCCACACGATTAACATCTCCCTTTTGAATAAGTTGGTGTACATTATTTCTTTTAAGGAATTTGAGATCATCTTTAGTGATATGCTTTGCTGTAAGAATTAACACAGGAATGTGTGCAGTAGGTTCAGCTTCGCGAAGGGTTTTAAGCACTTCAAATCCATCAACTTCCGGCATCATTAAATCCAGAATCATAGCATCCGGAATGGTATGAGAAATTATTTCGAGTGCTTCACTTCCACCCTTTGCAGTTAGTATTTGATAGCCACTTTCCTCCAAAAAGTCTTTAATCTGAATAATTGCAGGTTCACTGTCTTCAACCAATAATATGGTTTTTCCCGAAGCTTCAGCAGGAAGAAATTTCGGAGCAGTCAGCTTATGATTTGGTTCAAATCGTGGAGTATCAAGAATTCTGTTTTCGGCAGAATAATTAAACGGCAATGAAAGTGTAAACGTTGAACCTTCACCAAATACGCTCTTAACAGTAACATCTCCTCCCAATAAATTTGCATATTTTTTAGCTATAGACAGACCCAAACCGGTACCACCAAACTTACGGGATGTTCCACCATCGGCTTGCCTGAATTCATCAAAAATGTGATTAATATTGCTTTCAGCAATACCAATTCCTGTATCAGCAACCGAAATTTCGATGGCGTTTTGGGTTTGAGTCGCTTCTACGATAACACTTCCTTTTTCAGTAAACTTAACAGCATTTCCCACTAAATTTTGAAGTATATGGCGACATTTATCAATATCGGTAGTTACAACGATATCTTTTCCACCTGGTTTCTGAATCAGTTCAATGTCCTTTTGCTGAGCTTGGGGATTTATCATCGACACGATGTCAGTTATCAGTTGCTCGGCTGTAAACTTTGTAATCTCAATTTCTTCTCTACCGGATTCAATGCGCGAAATATCCAGAATATCATTGATAAGCGATAGAAGATGTTTACCATTACGCTCAATAACTTCCAAATAGCTGAACTCGTCCGAAGGAATTTTATTATTAAGTCGACGACTAAGTACACCCGAAAGTGCAATTACTGAATTAAGCGGCGTGCGTAATTCGTGACTCATATTCGACAAGAAATTGGTTTTGAGTCTGCTTGCTTCATGCAATTGTGTTTTTTGCATCTCCAACTCCCGGTTTTGCTCAGTAAGTTCAATCGATTGAGCTTCCATTTCTATCTTTTGAGCTTCGAGCTCACGATTTTGGAATTCAAGCGTCTTGGAAAAATTCTGAATTCGTTGATAAGACAATACACCTTCAATTCGGGCAGTTAATGTATCAAGTACATTCTCAATCAGCAATGTTGACTGTTTAAGATATGTGCGGACGCTGGCCAATGATATGATAGCAATTACCTCTTTACCCGAAATGATTGGAATAGAAATAATTTCACGGGGAACTAGTTTACCACTCACTGTGTGAAACAAGAAACGAGTATCTTTTGGAATTCGCTTTATGGTCTTAATTTTTCGGGTTGAAAGCACCGAACCAAATTCACCTTCTAAACTTTCAATGTCAAAAGTTAGCTTTGAGCTATCCGACATACCAAAAGACTCAAAATGTTCGAACCGTTTTTTATCTTCCGATAACAAATAAATCGCCGCCATTTGGGAGTTTGTTTGTTCAGCTAATGTTGGCAGTACCGAGGCAAAAAACTTATGAGGATCTTCTTCAATCAGCATTATTTGAGAAAGCTCTGTGGCTCTCTGGCTTAAATCTATATTTATCTGAATACTTTCCAGCATGGAATTGAAAGCCTTTGATAAAACTCCGAACTCATTTTTTGAGTCATGCAGACTGCGTATACTCATGTTACCATCTTGGAATATTTGAACTGCAGAGGCCAATTCTTTAATCGGTTTACGGATGTTTTGAACTAGTAAATAACTAATTATAAGCATGAGTAATAAAATGGTCACAACAATGTAAATCAGTTGTTGATTGAGCGAATTTCTTAACTGGACAGAATTTCCAAATATCATATCAGCCTTTCGAACTGAAAAATCATCCATCTTTTTTATTTTGACAAGCAGTATATTCCTTAATTCCGAAACTTTACCTGTAGAGACAATCGCTTTTTCTGCTTTCTCAATTTCACCTGAGCGAACTAACTTCACACATTCTTCCCTATCTACGTTCCAACTGGTAAATGCTTCTACAGCTTCATCTATATCTTCTCTGGGTCCTAAATATGAGTCATAAAGAATATCAAACTGAAGATGTACATTAGCCGAAGAAGTTTCCATCAATTTGATTGCATCTTGTTTCTCCGAATCATCTTTTGCTAATATCATGTCTCTCAAACCGACACGAATAGTTAAAACATCAACCTTAAGATTACTTAAGGCTCTTCTTGTTTTCAGAGGATGATTATAGATATTATCTGTTTGCTGTTGAAGTCTGTCAGATTGCTTGTACGAAACTACGCCCAATAAAATGACAAACAAAAACATAATTGCAAAGCCTAGTATAAGCAGTGTACCAATCTTTAAATCTTTTAATTTCATCTTTAATAATTTTTCTATAAACTAAATATAGCTGCAAATAAGTAATCTGAATATGTAAATTGATGTTTAATATTTTTTTATCTACAAATAAATGTTCCCTCACAATTGTCTAAAAATAGCTGATTGGGGATAAATTTCTCGAAAATCAGCCTGTAAAAGAATATCTCTTTCTGTTTCGCTTGTTATTAAAAAACCATTAGTAGATAAACATTGACTGGTTTTATTCATAATCTTTGTTCTAAACGCCGGTTGATAATAAAAAAGAAGATTAGCACATATTACCATGTCAAAATCTCCAAATATACTGGAAGGTGGACAACTGTAATGTTCACTAAAGAGGTCAAAAACCGAGAAATCGACATTTTCTTTTAACTCAGGGTTTATGTGGTAGGTATCGCCGTCCTTACGAAACCAATTATTTAGTCTTTTTAAAGTCACATTATGCAATACAGAATCATTATACACACCACTTTGGGCTTCATTGATTTGTGATTCCGATTGATCGGTCGCAAAAATACGGAAATTTATTTTCTCACCTATTGCCATTGAAAACTCTTTTAAAAGTATGGCTAAACTATAGGTTTCCTGACCTGCTGCACAAGCTGCCGACCAGATTCGAATTTCCTTCTTTTTTGAATGGACTTTATCCATCATAATAGAAGGGATGATGATTTTTTCTAACACTGAAAATGTAAGCGGATTTCTAAAAAACTCACTGTAGCTGATAGAAAGGGAATTGACAAAATGCTCACTCTCATCCACGTTGAATTTAATTAATTCGAGATAAGAACTATCTGAATTACATTGAGTTTCGGTTAGCCTTTTCTGAATAGATTTATCCAGAAAAACAGTATCGTATTTAGAAATATCAATTCCATGGTTTTGCAAAACCAATTCAGCAACCTGGTTGTTTAGTTGTTTCATTCTACAATTTTATATTTCGATGGCTGACCTGAACTGACTAATATTCTGTTAATTTCCTTTTTCAACTCAATCATCCTTAACTCACGGTCAATAGTCAGATTATGAAATCGTAATAATTCATCCATCTTCTCTTGCAATGCAAGTTCGCTGAGTTTTCGCTCCGTAATATCACGCAAAACACCTTCATGAAATAAGATATTGCCTACTTCATCCACATTATACCATCCATGGTCTTCAATCCAAATTGCAGAACCATCCTTCTTTTTCAATTGATATACTCCTGTTTCTTCATGCATTTCTTCCAAAACAAGACTTTCGCGGTCAGTTTCATCAAAATACAATTGGGTTTTTATGTCAATACTCATCAATTCTTCTTTACTTTCATAACCAAGCATTTGAATCATTGCCGGATTAACATCCACAAATTTACCTTCGTTGGTGCTTTTATATACCCCATCCGGAATTCGCTGAACTAAATTTCGGTATAACTCCTCACTCGCACGCAAAGCTTCTTCTGCCATCTTACGTTGAGTAATATCGCGTCCAAAACTTACAACTCCGTCAATTTTTCCATTATTATAAATTGGAGATGTGTTTACGCCTATAGTTGATATGGATTCATCCGCTCTTTTAAATCGTAATTCATACGTACAGTTTTTACCGTTCATCGTCCTGTTAAACACATCTGTGAGCATTGGTAAATCTTCAGGAATTACGAGTGGCACAAATGATTTTCCTACCCATTCTTCAAAAACGAGACCCGCAGTGCTTGTACCCATTTCATTCATAAAAGTAAAATTACCGTGACTATCTAAAGTCCAGATTAAATCGTTAGAGTATTCAATCATTGTCCGGTATTTATCCTCACTCTCCCTCAACGCATTTTCAGTCTTTTTTCGCTCAGTAATATCATGAACAATGACCAAAATTCTATCTTCATTTTCAAATTTAACGTTCGTTCCATTCAGTTCGACAAAGAAAGTAGAACCATCTTTTCTTTTCAACTTCAACTCTACATCAACTGCTTTTATTCTTTTTTCAACTCCGTTGTTAAATATTTCAAAAGCTATAGGTAATGATTCAGGATCAATAAATTCCATAAAATGATGCCCTAAAATCTCATCAGGCTCATACTGAAGCATTGATTTGGATGCCGGTGAGGCATACAGAACAATTCCTGTCGAATCGCTAATAGATATATAGTCGGATATTTGTTCTGTAATAGACCTGAATTTTTCTTCGCTTTCACGAAGCTCTTTTTCAATTAATTTTCGTTCAGTAATATCACGGGCAGTCGCCAGTAACACATCCTTCTCAAAGTATTTTCCTTTGTTTACAATTACATCCTTGAGAAAGACTTCTCCATCTTTGCGCATAGCCCAAAATTCGAAGTTAACCGGAACACCGGTTTCTGAAACACTCTGTAGAAACTTATTTATCTGGTCTAAATCATTAAGACCAGGAGCTGCAACCAAACCAGGCGATAACCCAATAAGCTCTTCGCGTGTAAGCAGATACATTTCCTCTGCACTCTTATTTACTTCAATAAAGGTACCTGTTTCATCAATAACATAAATTGCTTCTGAAACAGAATTAAATATATCAAAATAGCTTTGTTTGGCTAATTGAAGAGCTTCTTCTGCCTTTTTTCTATCAGTAATATCGTGTATTGCTGAGCGTATACCGGTTATGTTCCCCTGTGCATCCCTAAGAACTACATCTTGAACCGAAGCAGGAAACATTGAACCATCTTTCCGACGGAAATATCTTCCAAATGGCTTAGAAGGAATCTTACAACCGGTTAATTTCATTTTAGTAGATTTACAAGCACTTGATTCATTATCAGCGTTTTTCCAAACAAATTGTCCTATTTGTTCTTCACTTGTATAACCCAACATGTTCAATTCTGTTTGATTTATCCGCACTATCCGACCCTCAGTATCAATCTCATGATAACCTACAGGTGCATTATCAAAAAGGTCTATGAAATTTTCACGACTTTTATTTTGTTCCTTTTCTGCGATTTTACGCTCGGTTATATCACGAACAGTTGAAATAACACCAATTATTTTGTTATCAGCACTTCGTAAAGTAGATGTTGAATCAGAAAGCCAACCCTGTTTTTGGATTAACGGAAAATCGAAAGGAAATTCAATCTCCGGTACGATCATTCCCCGAAGGGCATTCTCAACATTCTCTAAAACACCAACTCCATTCAAATAAGGGAAAACATCTACCAGATTTTTACCTAACAACTCTGTTGCCTTAATTCCGGTAAGTTTCTCCATAAATGGATTCCATGTTAAGTAATTCAGGTTTTCATCAAGAACCACTATTCCTTCCTGTGCGCATTCAATAATTTGATTGTTAAACTGATTAGACTCAATTAAGGCCTGTTCTATATGTCTAATCTTATTCTCATTCTGAACTTCCTTGCAAACGTTACTGATTACTATCGGCATTAATTCAAGAAAACTATTATCTTTAACAATATAGTCACGTGCACCAAGCTTCATCATATCAACGGCTATTCGCTCATCGCCCTGCCCGGTTGCTAATATAAAAGGTGGAATAAACTGGAATCTGGTCATCAATCCGGCCAGAAATTCTTTACCGTTCATATCCGGCAAACTGTAATCTAAAACAATCAATGTTGGCATCTGATTTTCAAGCCAATCAAAAGCTTTCGCAGCAGAACTTACGTTAGCCGTTAGGAAACCGCGCTCCTGTATTCTTTCATTTAGCAATTCCATCAAACCCGCATCATCTTCGATAATGAGTATAGTTTCTTTAATCGCTTCCATTTTATATTGTTTTAAATTTTCACTATTTGAATAAACAAGCCAAGTCGATGCAACATCTCGGTAAATTTGCTAAAGTCAATTGGTTTAGTGATATAAATATTACATCCCAACTGGTAACAAGCCTCCACTTCACGTGGGTCATCAGTAGTTGTAAGCATCATAACTGGTATTTCTTTTAGTTCAGCATCAGATTTCATTTTCTTCAACACTTCTAAGCCATCCATCTTAGGCATATTTATGTCGAGCAATAACAGGTAGCTTTTGTTTTTATCGTAAGAAAACAAATTGTCATGACCCGAAAAGAAGTTCCAGACTTCTTCTCCATTCGAAAATCTGATTATTCCATTTTTCACCCCCGATTCTACTAATCCATTATTGATAAGTTCGGCATGTCCATCATCATCTTCAGCAATCAGAATAATTAACTCTTTGTATGTTTCCATAAATTAGTTGGTGATTAATTATCATTGTTCCGAAAATTCATTTTTCTGTAATTCTATAAAAAAAACGCTCCCTTGTCCTTCTTCTGATTCTACCCATATTTTACCTTTGTGTTTATTGGTAATTCTTTTGGCAATGCTTAGCCCAATGCCTTCACCTGCATGAATCGATTCCGGATTAACACGATAAAACACATCCCAAATTTTTTCAATATTTCTTGAATTAATTCCAATTCCATTATCGGATATAGTATAAATCACTTTATTGTATTGAATTTCTGATGCTATTTCAATAATTAATTGTTTATCAGGATTTCTGTATTTTAGAGCATTATCAATAATATTTGAAAAAAGCTGATTCAGTTGATTCTCATCTCCATAGCAATAATGCAAGTCCTGAATAATAATCTGAGCAGAAGCTTCTGCAATCTGGTAATTATGAGCTGCTACAATTTTATTGACTAATTGATTCATGTCTACCTGCATTACAACTAACATCAATCGTCCATTTCGGGATATTTGTAAAAGGCTATTTATAAGCGTTTCCATTTTTGAAACATTGGACAAAATAAAGTTTAGCGTTTTAGGCATACTTTCATTTGTTATTTTATCTATACTTACCTTTTTTTCAGATTCAGGTTTAGAATCAGAGAGAATCGCTTTTATTTCATCTGATTGTTTCTGCATGCGTTGGCTAAATCCCTGAATATTAATTAAAGGAGATCTTAAATCGTGCGAAGCTACATAAAGATAACTTTCAAGCTCTTTGTTTTTCTCAATTATTAACTCCTGAAAACGTTGAATATCTGTTATATCACTTGTAATGGTCGAAAAGCAATTTTTTTTGGTCGAAACTACTGAAATCAAGAAATGTCTGTCTAATGGTGCATAATAACTGTTGAATTCATAAGATTCACCGGTAGTTCCAACCCGGCAATATATTTCCAGATATGGCGCCGGTTCCGTTTGATAAACTTCTGTTGCCAGCTTTCCAACTGCATCTTCCTTTCTTATTCCTGTAATTTTAGAAAATGCATTATTGCAATCTATTATTCTGTAATCAATTGCTTCTCCCTGTTCATTAAATACCAGTTCGTGCATCGCCACCATTTCTGTCATCGAACTAAAAAGGGTATTGAGTTTTTCTTCGCTTTCCTGTAATGCAGCTTCAGCTCGTTTTCGTTCATCTATATCTATTCGAACACCTAACATTCGACTTGGAGCTCCGGTTGTATCGTATTCTATCACGTTTCCAAATACGGTTTGCCATTGATATGTACCATTTGCATGCAACATTCGGGCATCATAGCTGTATTGGTCTGCATGATTTTCAAGAACATTTTTTATCTGATCTTCAATTAATTTTCTGTCATCGGGGTGGACTTTTTCAAGCCAGATTTTGCGATCGGGAAAACCTGTCTCCGAATCATAACCGAGCATAGTATAATATTTTTGGGTTGCAAACCACTTATCTGTCTTCAAGTCCCAGTCCCAAATAGCAATTGGATTACTTTCTAAAATTAGATTGAGTCGTTCATTGCTCTCATTTAGAGCCAATTCTACTTTTTTAATTTCGCTAATATCTCTGGTAATGCTCAGTAGATATAGTTCTCCATCTAGTTCAATAATTGTTGAAGACATCATTCCATAAATCAGTTCACCGGATTTAGTTTGCAAACGAGTGACAAAATTTTCAACAATTCCATTGTTTTTTAACTCGCACAACAAAATTTTCCGTTCATTCTGATTATACCAAATATTGATATCTTCTGGTTTTTTCCCCAAAACTTCAACCGCATCGTATCCCGTAATCCGTGTAAAACCTAAGTTTACATCTATATAAACACCGTCTCTGAACCTGGCTATTGATATTGCTTCCGGACTGGTAGCAAAGATTTTTCTGAATTTTTCCTCGCTTTCTTGCAAAGCCTTTTCTGCCTGCTTCAGCTTTTCAACATCACGCGTTATACTCAGTATATGTTTAACTCCATCAAGCTCTATAACGGAAGCCGACATCATACCAAAAACGAATTCACCTGTTTTAGTTCTGAATTGAGCTACCAGATTTTCAACAAACCCATTTTCAATCAAGCCCTGCACTAATTTATTACGATCACTCGGATCTACCCATATATTTTTTTCAATGGACGTTTTTCCTAATATATCTTCTTCAGAATAACCCAGGATACGAGTAAAACCCTTATTAATGGAAATATACGTTCCATCTGACATCCGATTAATATTAATAGAGTCCGGACTTGTAATAAAAGCTTTTTTAAATTTATCTTCACTCTCATTCAGTGCTTTTTGCGCTTGAATCCTCTCAGATATATCATGAATTATGGCATATAAATAAACTGAATTTTCACTATAAATTGGTGTTGAATAAACCTCTACATCACACAGTTCTCCGTTAGATTTTCGATGTATAAAATGAAAATGCTTCTTTCCTTTCAATTTTGCATCTCTCATTATATCCAGAATTTCTTCGCTGGAAAGCGTATTTATCTCAGTAATCTGTTTTTTACAGAGCTCCGCATAAGTCCAACCATAGAACTCACAGGCTGTAGAATTTGCATCTAAAATCTGACCCGTATCAGGATCAATAATCAACATTACCGAAGTGTTATTTTTAAACAACGTCCGGTATTTTTCTTCACTTTTTAGCAATGCAATTTCTGTATTTTTTTGCTCTGTAATATCACGAACAATTAATTGCACTGCGTTTTTTTCTTCAAAAACAATCGGAATTGATTTCACTTCAACATCTATGGTTGAACCATCCAACCGAATAAATTTCTCACTTACCAAAGGCAAAATTTCTCCCTTTTTTATTACTGCTTTCATCCGTTTATTAGCAAGCTGCCTGAAATCGGGATGAACAAATTCAATAGCAGATTTTCCAATCAATTCCTCAGGCTTTGACGCCCCTATCAGGCGAAGACATTCATTGTTTATAAAAACAATTTTTCCATCGCTATAGATTGCAATTGCATCAGGCGAATTATCAACTAATTGTATATATTTTTTTTCGGTTTCAAGAAGTGCATCTTCAGTTTGTTTGCGTTCAGTAATTTCTTTCGAAAAAACAGATGCTCCGATTATTTCTCCATTATCATGAACAATCGGGCTATGTGAAACTTCAAAATAAAGTCTTTTGTGTTCCGGCTCTCCGGAAAATCCAAATTCAACAAACTGTTCACCGCTTAAAGCTTTATCTAAATTTATTTTTGATCTATCCCAATCTTCTATTACCGTCTGATATTCGGACAGTTTATGTCCAATCTGAATATCTGCGTTATAGATTTCCTTCATACGTGATGCATGACATTTATTGAAACTCGTATAACGATATTCTGAATCGATAGAGAAAAATGAGTCTTTAATACTATTAAGAATAGTATTTACCCAAAGATGTGATTCATCTTTCTTAATGCTAAAATGGTTTTGTAGAGTAGATTTGTTCATTTTATTTACTTTCCATCTGTTATTTTTTATAGATAAATGGAAACTTTAGAGCTGAATAATTCAATAAAGATTTATGTAATTACCTTGAATTTCAGTTCTATACTCAGTACTAATGGCAAATATAATAATAATTGCATACTATTTTAATAAAAAAAGAAATTATTTAAGATTATATGTTTAAAAACAGATATTTCTTGTCGCTTTTGTAGCAATTTTTCTATTTGTCTGAAGCACAAATTATTATGCGCCTGATTTTATGTAATACTTTTTAGTTGTAAGCTGTGAATATCAAAATATCAATTCAAATAACACAAACTACTTAAAACCGAAACAATGCTACTTACAACCATAAAAATTTACACTATTTCAATCTTAATTTGCTTCATATTTCTTAAATACACTAGAAGAATAGTAAAAGTATGTTATAAAACATACTTTTAAAACACTTTTTCATCAAATTACTTGGTTTGTATTTAAAAAGCCCATATCTTTGCATCGTGATTTTTTCATAGTATTAGATTTAAGGTTAACAAAGATTGGTAGTAAGGCGTTACTACCTTTCGCGTTTTTATAGAGTTAACATTCACGACATTTGTATTTTGTCATAAAATTTATATCCACTCAAAAAGGCTATTTGGAATTCAAATCCAGATAGTCTTTTTTATTTGGTCATTTTTTTTCAAACGAGTGTTAATTAAATAAATATTATGTTACATAACATATTTATAAGGTATATTTAACGATAAAGGCTAGGTCATCATTTCAATATCCTGTACTTTTGTACCGTGATTTTTTCATAGTATTAGATTTA
>Ga0224521_1000398_pt1 | contig 13313 bp, 12 predicted proteins | sample CFST0metaG_FD_182731 | JGI IMG/M metagenome (GOLD analysis project Ga0224521, IMG submission 182731) | Peat soil microbial communities from Stordalen Mire, Sweden - C.F.S.T0 | ecosystem: Environmental > Terrestrial > Soil > Wetlands > Peat | place: Sweden: Norrbotten County, Stordalen Mire... | reverse complement strand
GGCCAATATCCAGAATAATGGCATTGTAATTACCTAAAATGTCTGTAACAGCTGTTGTTACACCCGGTTTATCCTCTCCTGATATACTAATAAGAATTATTTCACTATTTGGCATAATGTAATTATAATATAATAAATTTAATTTTATGATTATGTCTTGTTATATTGTATTCTGCTGAAAAGAGTTATCAATATTTCGCTACGATTTTTTCTGATATTTTTTAAAAGTATCTAATGTGTTTTGCACGTATTTGACCGTTTTATTTCCTCTGAAATACCCATATTTCACAACAGGATCACGATAAAACTCCGGTTCACTTTTTTTGAGATAAAAATACTCTACATGGTTGAACCAAATATGAGGATTTTTGCCGTATTTTCTGGCTAAAGCCATAGCATCAAGTACGTGTGAAGGTCCTGAATTGTATGCTGCAAGAATAAATTTTATGCGTTCTTCCTTATTTTCAACTTCCCGAAATGAAAGGCTCAGACTTTTGATGTATTGAACACTGGCTTCGATATTCATTTCGGGGTCAAAACGAGTGTTTTTGTCCAATCCAAAATTAGATGCAGTGCGAGGCATTAACTGCATAAGTCCGGCTGCTCCTGACCACGAAACTTCAGTAGAATTAAAGCGCGACTCATGGAAAGCCACAGCTGCAAGTAAGCGCCAATCCCAACTAATAATAGCTGCATATTTTTTAAATAAGCGATCGAAAGGTGAAATGTTTCCTTTGGGTATGTTTATTCCGCGGAGTGCCAGAAGTGGACTTTTTTCGAGATATTTACTGCTGAGATTTGAAGCCATTAGTTCAGTCTCAGGAAGCTTCTGCCACTTCTCTATCGCTCTTTGTAAATTTTTACATTCGGCATTAATAAGCCAGCCATTATGTTGGTTGACTCCTACCTGCATGTGACAATCAAGTTTTCTGTTGTAGGATTTATGTAGTTGAGCCAGATTGTTATAAGCCAATGTATACCCAATTTTATTGTCGGCAACCATGTCTATCAGATCATCATTTGTCAGAGAATCGGGTGCTAAAATCACATTTATTGTTCCTCCAATTTCGTCATTCAAAGCTAATAGTCTTTTATAGAAAATGCTATTGGCTTGCACATAAACATCTTTTCCTGCAAGCTGTGTAACATCGGAGAGTGCATTTGCCCCCATATTCTGGACTAAAACCTGGTATGAATCAGGCTTGGAAAATACAAATCTGAATTTGTTTTTTAATTCTTTTGTTTCTGTAAAATTATAAGCTGCCAGGTCAATTTCTCCGTTATCAAGCCATTCAGTTATTTCTTTCTCGGAGTGAGCCACACTTATTTTAAGGTTTACATGTAGGTAGTCAGCCAGATTCTCGGCCATTTCGTAATCGAAACCCAGCAATTCATTTCTGTATGTAAAATAAGAAGTAGAGCCGGTCAAGGTGGCTACGCGTAACGTATCCGAATCTACAATTCCTTTAAGGTCGATAGGGGTATCTGTCGATAACTTCACCATCTTTTTATGTCCGCATCCGGCGAACACAAAGACAGAGAATACGAGTAGTATTATCGGCAGTTTTTTTCTCATACAGAATTAGATAAATTGGATATTATCGCTATTAATCAGCTCCATTCCATTTAGTCGCAGAAAAACCTGGGCTGTAGCAACCACATCTTTCTGACAGTACAGCGCAATTCGGCTTACATTTTTTTCTTTATAATAAACCTCTGCCACCTGACTTCCATCGATGTCATCTTTGGGAGTTGGGATGCCAAAAACAGCAGTCAGCAGTTTAAGTGCCGTATAGTTTTTATAATCGCCGAATTTCCATAATTCGAGTGTGTCAATGAATGAAATTTCCCAGGGTTTTTTCCCTGCAATGTTGAGGATTGATGGTAATTTCAGTCTGTTTATAAGCATTCTCCGACAAATATACGGTATATCGAATTCTTTTATGTTGTGACCGCAAAGTGTATGTTCTTTGGTTGTACAAAATTTATGTATGAGTTCTGTGAATTCAGTCAGAATTTGTTTTTCATCATTGCCACTAAATGATTTCGTGCGAAAATGCATAGCTTCACCCTGAAAAAAAATGAAGCCAACCGAGATACTAACAATTTTACCGAATTCTGAATATATGCCTGCACTACTGTTGAAACCTTCAGCAGCTGTGGTTTCTTCGGCGTATTTCTCTGGCATACGTTTGTGGATAAGATTAAATTTATCCTCCCACAAATGAGCTAAATCATCGGGTAACTCTGAGAAATCGGATGTTTGAGGAACTGTTTCTATGTCTAGAAACATAATCTTTTGTAGTTCGTTTTTCATCATACGCGTTTCAGTTATCAGTCATCAGTGCATGGTTATCAATAAACAGTTATCAGAGAACTAGTGTTCATTGATGACTGATAACTGTTTGCTGATGATATATTTGGTCAGAATGTCAATGGCAATATGGTTGTTTCCACCCTGGGGAATGATTAAGTCGGCAAAGCGTTTCGAAGGTTCTATAAATTGTAAATGCATTGGTTTTACGGTACATTCGTATCGTTCCATCACTTTATTTACTGACCGACCACGTTCCACAATATCGCGGTTGATAACACGAATCAAGCGGTCGTCTGCATCTGCATCGACAAATACTTTTAAATCCATCATATTACGCAATTCAGGATTTGTAAGCACAAGAATACCTTCCACAATTATGACGTGGCATGGTTGGATAGGAATAGTTTCGGTGGCGCGCGTGCAGGTAAGGTACGAATATATGGGTTGCTGTATCGTATTTCCCTTTTTCAACTCTTTCAGATGTTTCACCAAAAGCTCAAATTCTATCGAATCGGGATGATCGAAGTTGATTTCCAGCCTTTCTTCCAGTGGTAAATGGCTGCTGTCGCGATAATATGAATCCTGCGGTAGAATTACAACTTCACCTTGCGGCAAACGTTCTAAAATTTTGCGTACAACAGTTGATTTTCCTGAACCTGTTCCACCCGCAATTCCAATTATAAGCATATAGTTTTTGTTAGTTTTCAGGCTACTAAGGTAAGAATTTATTTTTTTTTAGTCCTATTTCACCTTAATATTTATTGACAGTGTAATAAGTGGTTTTTTTATATGGTTGATAAATAGTTGGATAGAATTTTTGTCTTAGCTTTTTTTAGGATTCAAATTAAGTCCGAAATGTATATTTATTAGGTTTTTTGATTAAAAAAACAATAATCGTTGCTTAAAAAGTTTTATATTTGTAGACCCAAAAATTAAAATAATTAAAGAATATGGTAAAGCTTTCAAGATTTTTCCGTCACCGCTTATTTATCATTTATATCCTTGTTGGTTGTAGTTCATTTAGTTTCCTTTCTGCGGATGAATATAATATTATTCCTTATCCCCGAACATTAATTCCCCAAACAGGTTCATTTACATTTAATAAACGAACTACATTGTATTGTCCGTTTAATCAGCCGGAGGTATTGAAGCTTGTGCAGCAATTTTCGGCGCAGTTTGAATTGGTTTCGGGAGTAAAATTGGCAGTTATGGATATTTCCAGTGCGAGAGCCGAAAACGCTGTGATATTTCAACCTGAGCTGAATCTTGAAAATGCTGAAGCTTATCGCTTGAGTATTTCGTCCAATACAATCAGAATAAAAGCACCTGCTGCTAACGGATTTTTCTATGGTTTACAGACATTATATCAACTTTTACCCGAAGATATTTATGGAAAGAAGTTGGTTGCAGGCAAGAAATGGTCGGCACGGGCGGTGGAAATTATGGATGCACCCCGTTTTGCTTACAGGGGACTGCATCTGGATGTTTGTCGTCACTTTTTTCCGATAGCGTTCATTAAAAAATATATTGATGCCATGGCTATTCATAAGTTCAATACTTTTCACTGGCATCTTACCGAAGATCAGGGATGGCGCATTGAGATAAAAAAATATCCGAAACTCACATCAATAGGTTCGAAACGCGATGAAACGTTGGTGGGGTATTACTATGATCGCTTGCCTCAGCAGTACGATGGTAAACCTTACGGTGGATTTTATACGCAAGCCGAAGCACGTGAAATAGTGGCTTATGCTAAGGAGCGATTTATCACTGTGATTCCTGAAATAGAACTTCCTGGACATGCTCAGGCGGCTATCGCTGCGTATCCGTATTTGTCGTGCACGCAGGACACGACAGTGAAAGTGGCTACTAAGTGGGGAGTCTTTAAGGATGTGTATTGCCCGCGCGATACAACATTCAAATTTTTAGAGGATGTATTGACGGAGATTATGGCTATTTTTCCAAGTACATATATTCATATTGGTGGCGATGAATGCCCGAAAGATAGGTGGAAAACGTGTCCGGATTGTCAGGCTCTGATTAAAAATCTGAATCTGAAAGATGAAAACGGGCTGCAGAGTTATTTTGTACACCGGATAGAACGTTTTTTAAATTCCAAAGGTCGGAAAATGATCGGTTGGGATGAAATATTGGATGGTGGATTGGATCCCAATGCCACTGTGATGTCATGGCGGGGTACGCAAGGTGGCATTACTGCTGCCAAAGCCGGCAATGATGTGATTATGACTCCCGGATCGCATTGTTATTTCGATCATTATCAGTCTGACCCTTTGTTCGAGCCGCTGACAATAGGTGGCTTTTTACCTTTGCAAATGGTGTATGGTTATGAGCCGATTCCTGTTGAATTATCTGCAGACGAAGCTAAGCATGTGCTGGGTGCGCAGGCTAATGTGTGGACTGAATATATGCCAACCACTGAAAGTGTGGAATATATGGTTTTTCCTCGTCTTTCGGCCATGGCGGAAGTGCTTTGGAGCGATAAAGCCAACCGTAACTGGGATATGTTCAGAAACCGTATGCCGTCGGAATTTAATCGATATGAGCATCTGGGTATTAAGGCTTCGAAGGCTTTTTACGATGTGCAGTTTCAACCTACTATAACTGCCGACAAAAAGTTGCAGATTGCACTTTCGTGCGATTGTCCCAATGCTCAGATTCATTACATTATAAATGGTAAAACCACTGCATACCAAGCTCCGTTTATCTTGCCCGAATCGGCAGAAGTTACAGCTATGGCACTTATCGATGGAAAACAATATGGAAAATCTATTACGAAACCTTATCAGATGAGTAAATTAACAGGACTGGCTTATACTCAAAATCAGAAAAGTGGCTGGTACGACGGTGGAAATGCACAAGCATTGACTGATGGTGTGCCTGGCAACGATAAAGATTACGGACAATGGGTAGGTTTTGGCAAAGGGCGTGTTGCTGAGCTAGTGGTGGATATGCAGTCTGTTCAAAAAATAGAACACTTCAGTGTGGGAATGCTGAATGCTCCAGCCAATTGCGCTCAGATTTCGCCTGATATAAAATTGTACGGTTCGGCGGATGGTATCAACTATCAACTGCTTGCCGAAAAACAACTCACTCCACCCACTGCACCAGATAAAATAATCGTTCGCCCCGAACTTACTTTCCCTACTACTGAAGTGCGTTACCTGAAGATTCAACTCCAAAACGCGAACTATTGTCCGGCCGATAAACTGGAAGGTGCGGAATGTGGTGCTATGTTTTTGGATGAGATAGGAGCCTGGTGAAAATTTAGGTGGTTGCGTTTTCAACCGCTGTCAGAATCCTTCGGATTGCTGACAGGGTTGTGATGATCAACTCTGACAGCGGACGTATGTCCCTGTCAACAGTTGAAGATAAAAGAATGCATCCTCCGTTAAATATACATTTCATTCATACTACGAAAAATGCTCTATAAATATTCTTCTTATACATTTGGGCTAATGTTTTTCCTAATTTTTTTTGTTTAATATTAGATTTTTATATTTGTAGCACAATTATTGTTAGAATCTTTTAAAAATAAAGATTTGGATTATCAAACCACAGGTAGCTCATAAGAGCACTTTTGGATAGTATATGTTACAAATGGAGTCACCCGAAAATCCATAACAGAGTTGGGAGCATAAGCCGAAAAGCTGGAGAGTAGGCACAAAATTAAAACACATTTATGAACAAACTATTTTGCATTTTAGCTTTACTGTTTGCTGTAACAGTTTATGGACAAACTAATGACGAAGTATTGACCAATGCTTCGATATATACACTTTGTCAAAAAGGATTATCTCCTTCCATTATTATTAGTAAGATAAAAACATCTAAGACAAATTTTGATGTTTCGTTGGATGCTTTAATCAAACTAAAAGATGATAAGATTCCGGATGAAGTTACAAACGCTATGGTAGAAGCTTCAGGCATTAAAGAAAGCGTCATCGGAGATGTAAATGACCCAAATGCAATTCATGAGTCAGGCCTTTATTATTTAATGGTTGTTGATGGTAAAACTGAAATGAAACAGGTAGAACCTGCTGTTTGTTCACAAACAAAAATGGGAAGTGGAATTGCTACACAACTTACTTATGGAATTGCCAAAACCAAATTTAGATCAACTCTGGATGGGTCTATGGCACGCCTGCAAATTTTTGAGGCCAAACCGGTATTTTATTTCTACTTTGAAAAAGGGCAGAGCTTAAATGATGCAACATCTTCCTGGTTTTCTTCCTCATCTAGCCCCAATGAGTTTATATTGGTGAAATTAGATGTAAAGAAAAAGAACAGACAGTTTGTTATAGGTTCAATGAATGCATATTCTGGAGTGTCAATGGGAGTTGATGATAAGCTAAGAATTCATTTTGATGTAGAAAAACTAAAATCAGGAGTATATAAAGTAACTCCAAAGGATTCTCTTGAGGTCGGTGAATATTGTTTCATGTCAGCCGGAAACTCAACAACAACAGTAGGAACAGGAGGAAAAGTATTTGATTTTGGAATTAGATATTAATCAACATTGTTCTCGTTACAGCATATAACCAAAAACCCCTTGTCGCTTTCGAGCGACAAGGGGTTTGGCTTATATATAGATGTCCACAGGGTTGCGCCTGCGGGAAGATAGTTTTCTTTAAGTGATTAGTAATCAGTGAACAGTGAGCAGCTTTGTTTACTGGTTACTGCTCACTGCTAACTGAATTTTACATCATTCCACCCATTCCACCGCCCATAGGCATTTGTGGGGCAGGGTTATCTTCTTTCTTTTCGGTGATTACGCATTCGGTCGTCAGGAACATGCCTGCTATTGAAGCTGCATTTTCTAATGCCACACGGCAAACCTTAGCAGGATCGACAACGCCGGCTGCAAAGAAGTTTTCGTATTTATCTGTTTGTGCATTGTATCCGAAGTCATCTTTTCCTTCAAGAACTTTCTGAACCACTACTGCACCTTCTTTACCAGCGTTGAATACAATCTGACGCAATGGTTCTTCGATAGCACGTTTAATGATTTCGATACCGGTTTGTTCGTCATCGTTTGTAGCTTTAATAGCTTTCAACGAATCGATAGCGCGGATATAAGCCACACCACCACCGGGAACAATACCTTCTTCGATAGCTGCACGGGTTGCACAAAGTGCATCGTCCACGCGGTCCTTTTTCTCTTTCATTTCCACTTCCGAAGCTGCACCTACATACAATACAGCAACACCACCGGCCAATTTAGCCAAACGTTCCTGTAGTTTTTCGCGGTCATAATCCGAAGTAGTAGAAGCAATCTGTGCTTTAATCTGAGCCACGCGGTTAGCAATAGCTTCTTTGGAACCTGCACCATTCACGATTACTGTATTGTCTTTGTTTACGGTTACTTTATCAGCAGTTCCCAACATTTCGAGGGTAGCTTGTTCCAGTTTAATACCTTTTTCTTCTGATATAACCACGCCACCTGTCAGGATAGCAATGTCTTCCAGCATTTCTTTACGACGATCACCAAATCCAGGAGCTTTTACAGCACATATTTTCAACGAAGCACGAAGACGGTTTACCACCAGAGTAGTCAATGCATCGCTATCTACATCTTCGGCTATAACCAATAACGGACGACCCGATTGAACAGCTGGTTCCAGGATAGGAAGCAATTCTTTAAGGTTTGATATTTTTTTGTCGTGGATAAGAATGTATGGTTTTTCCATTTCCACTTCCATTTTTTCAGTGTTGGTAATGAAATAAGGCGAAATGTATCCGCGGTCGAATTGCATACCTTCCACTACTTCAATGTTAGTATCGGTTCCTTTAGCTTCTTCGATAGTGATAACACCGTCTTTAGAAACTTTGCGCATAGCATCAGCAATCAGTTTACCGATAACTGCATCGTTGTTAGCCGAGATAGACGCAACTTGTTCAATTTGATCGTAGTTTTCTCCAACTACTTTTGCTTGTGCAGCGATGCTTTTTACTACTTCAGCCACTGCTTTGTCGATGCCGCGTTTCAAATCCATTGGATTTGCACCTGCAGCAACGTTTTTCATACCAACGCTTACGATTGATTGAGCCAAAACGGTAGCAGTTGTAGTACCGTCACCGGCATCATCACCTGTTTTCGAAGCAACTTCTTTTACCAATTGTGCTCCCAGATTTTGAAATGGATCTTCCAATTCAATTTCTTTAGCCACTGTTACACCATCTTTAGTAATATGTGGTGCACCGAATTTTTTCTCGATAATTACATTGCGACCTTTTGGTCCCAGCGTTACTTTTACTGCATTTGCTAACTCATCAACCCCTTTTTTCAATTGGTCGCGAGCATCAAGATTGAATAAAATTTCTTTTGACATTGTATATTCCTTTTTTAAAGACAACCCCTAACCCCTAAAGGGGGATTGGGTTACCGTTGTTTGTTATAAAGATTTTAATAATATGTAAGAGACCGTACTAATTTAATTCCCCTTTAGGGGCTAGGGGTTCTTAAATTATCGCTAAAATATCCGATTGTTTCATAATCAAATACTTTACACCTTCCCACTCTAGTTCTTGTCCGGCATATTTTCCAAATAAAACAGTATTGCCCACGGCAACAACCATATCTTCATCTTTTGTTCCGTTACCCACGGCTAATACTTCACCTTTCAACGGTTTTTCTTTTGCTGAATCAGGAATGATAATTCCACTAATTGTTTTTTCTTCTGCCGGTGCAGGCTTTACCAACACACGGTCGGCTAATGGTTTAATAGTCATGTTTATTAGTTTTTTTATTGATAATAATATATGAGTTTGTAAAGTTGAAAGTTTGTAAAGTTCAAAAGTATCGAACAGTGTTTAACCGTTTGCGAATTTTGTGCCAAAACTGTTTCGTGTCTCTTTTGACAGAAATAACCGTTTCAGAAGCGAAAAGTTTACAGTTCGCTGACAACTTGTCATTTCATTCTTGATGATTTGCACATGAAGAGTAGCTTGTACAAATCGTAAAGGCGGAGTGAGGGAGATGCACTGCAAAGTTTACGTTCCATAACAGTTTGCAGTTGATTGAAGCCCCATGCACACAGTGGTGTCAAACATGTTTTATAAATGCGAATAAAGCTGTGCAATAGTTTGGATTCCTCAGCCAGATACGGATAATGTCCGGTTTGGTATAGCTGAAAAAGATTGTGTGTGGCTTCTTTTGTTTTGCGTAGAAAAGTTTCGTTGTCGTTCAGTCCTTTGTGGATAAGCGGATTTTCAATTTGAATAAATTCGTAACCAAGTTGATGCAACTGATGTCCGAAAACCATGTCCTCGTGTCCGTAACCCTGTATGCTTTCATCAAAGCGCACTTGATTAAAAATAGATTTGGATATCATAAAGTTGAATGTGGCGAAGTTGTTTTTGCTCCGTTCAGTAGCTGCACGTGCTTCGCGTTTCCGACCATATGTAAGGCGCAGACTAAATTGTGGATCATTTTCATTCGGATCATAAGCCGTTCCACCAATTACCACACATTCTTCTTTGCAAAACGAAACATATTTCGCTACAAAATATTCCGAGCAAACTTCTGCATCGCAATCCATGAACAACAAATGTCCGTATTTAGCCTCATCAGCCAGCTTATTTCGCACAGCCGAACGACCAATGTTTTCAGACAATATAATATGTCTGCAAAACTCAAAGTCATTCACCGCCTTATTATCTTCAACAAAAAGAGTAGAACCATCCTCGATAACTATAATTTCAAAATCGACATACGTATCCAAGGCTTGTTGGTGTAAGTCTACCACCAGGCGAGTGATGTTATAATTGTATGTAGGAATTAAAATTGAAATCATTTAATGCTAATGTCAATTGAAACCTTCGAATAACTGTTTACTCTTGACCGATTACTGATATAAGTCCTTTTTCTTCTTTTTCCCAACACAATTCTTCTTTAGCTTTCGCAGTGTTTTGTTTTAGTGCATTGTAGCGGGTCTCATCTGCAAAAATACTTTCAACAACCGATGCTATATGTCTTGGGTCGTGATTTTGGATATAATAACCGATATCATATTGGTCGATGATTTGTTTCAGTTCAATTAAGCCCGACGAAAGTATTGGAATTCCCGAATGAATATAATCAAATAACTTGTTGGGTAGCGAAAAATGATAATTCAGATTGGTATCTTTGTCAATGGCCAATCCCAGATCACTGTTCATAGTGTATTGACGCAAATCGCTGAATAATATTTTAGGTTTAAAAATAACTTTGTCTTGTAATTTGTATTGCTCTACGATTTTTTTTAGTGTAGGAAAAACATCACCACTACCTACAATCAGCAATATCTCGTTTTTTAGATATTGCATGGCTAATACTGCTTCTTCTGCACCGCGTTGCACATTTATGCCGGTGCCTTGCAGAATAAGAATCCGTTTATTCGTGGGCAAATCCAATTCTCGACGGGTTTTAAGTCGATCAGGAGCAAAAGTAGGTGGAATATTCCTGCTTACATGAACCTTTTTATTGTATTTCTCGCTATAGAGTTTGGCAATGGATGCATTTACTGTGAAAATATCGGTCAGTTTCGGAAATATATGATCTTCAATTTTTCTCCAAATGCATTGCACAAGTGGGCGATTTACCAGTTCTGGCGTTTCAGTGTAGTATTCGTGCGTGTCGTAAATAAGTCTTTTGTTGCGCAGTTTTGCCGCAAGGTAAGCAGCAGGGAGTGTGTCTAAATCATTGGCAAAAATCAAATCAACATCTTTTGTCATTAAATAAAGAAACAATCGGATGTTGAATTCAGCATAAAACAGTGGTCCTTTGCTAAACCATAATTTACGGCGCAGCGTAAAATATGGTCGTTCCAGAGGCAAACTTTCTGGTAGTAGTCGACCAGTTTCTATCACCCAATATCCGCATTTTTGAAGTGTCAAGCAGGTTTTATTTACCCTTTGGTCGGTGCTCAGGTCGTTTGTTACGCAAACAATGGCCGTTTTTTGCATATCACTTTGTTTTCAAATATTTGATAATGTCCTGATAAAGTTTTCTGTGATATGATTGAGGATTGTCTTCTACCGAGGTATTATGCCAAAGCAGAACCAATTCTCCATTCCAACTTTCTACCATATTTATCAACCGGATGCAATACTCATACGCTTCATGTGCATTCATGTACATGTACCGTTTATCACTCAGGCTACCATCCATTATGGTGAGCGGATGTAATGTAAGCGATGTCAGTTTTCTGGTTTTAGGATTTATCCATTTTACAGCTCGGCAAGTTCCAAGTCTGAATCCCGCAATATCGGCATAACCCATTGTAAAATCATCGGTAATACCTGCATCTATTAAAGCTTGCATATCTTCAGGTTCGCGCGAATCCAGATAATGATGTCTGTTATACGTGATGGTTTTCTTTGAAACTTTCTCTAAATGTTTCTTTTCATCAGTAATCAAATCCGGTTTCATGCCTGCTTCGTAGCTCGAATGTAATCCGAATGTGATGTTCTTTTTTTTACAAAGCATTACAAGTGATTGAAAATCTTGTATGTGATGTGTTATAAATGGCTTGTCTTCTTTACGTGCTCCACCACCTACTTTGATGAAGACTATCGGTTCACAACGATCATTTCCAACAATTTGTCTAACGGAATTATCCAGTTTGAATAACCAGGGTGATGTAAACCAAGGATCATTTCTTAATCCGCCGAAATAGCTTTTTATGGCTTTATTACCTTCTTTAGGACGTTTTATGCCACGAAGAAGTCCGCCTAAGAATCCTCTGAAATTTCGATAATGTGATAGTTGGTCAACATCGTGTGTTAGATAAATTTTTCGAATTTGTTTCGGCAGTTTAGGAACTTCACATCCTGTTTCCCGAAGTTGAATGCGCAATAATTTGCCATATTCGTCCACAAGAGGAGAATCAATCAAGCCTGCACGATATGGTAAGGATTCCTTTCCGGGAAAACGACCGTGTACATCTCTTTTGTCAGCCCTAACCATTTCCTCGTAGCGACTTATAAGAAAATAAGTGCTGGCAATAAGGTCGGCATATAAAATCAGAGTATCATTAATTATCTCTGTTTTAGGCGTACCAAAAAGAATTGGTGCTTCTTCCCATATTTGCAAAGGTAAATGTGGCAACGATTCTGCTGTCCCGTAGATTCCTGCATCAAAAAATGCTGAAGGATAGATAATTAGTTTGTATTTGTGAAATTCTTCACAATTGGACGTGTAACCAACCTGCGAAACAACTTCGGGTGAAACATCTTCTCCTAACAAGAAACGTAATATATAATCGATAATTTCAGACATTCTTATTTCAGTTTCTTTTTTTGTTCATGAGTAAAGGTTACAATAATACCAACAACTGCTCCGATAAAAAGATCTTTATTGGAAAGGATGCCAAAATATTCAGCATCAGTTGTTTTGTGATTGGTTATAATCTTTAATAATAATGATAATACTGTGAATACGACAAACACGCCGAGTCCATATAGTATTGGTTGTATTTTTGGTGGTATTGACATCGCTATAAAGGCTAATTAATTTGTTGAAAAAAGGGTTGCTATTTTTAGTTCAAATGTCTGGAAATAGGATAAATAACAGGTTCTATTTATTGTGCTTAATTGTTAAATATGCAAAATCTAAATAAATATGGATGTCAAAAGTAGTCAATAAATTCAAATCAACTGTTTGCTAAGCTGAAAAATATAAGTATTTATGCATAAAATAGAGCTCTGCTTTTCAATTCCTGACTTACTATTAATCGGAATTCCACTAAAAGAATTTCGCATTTTCTTTTTTTTTGATTTTTGAGCGAGCAATATTGACATTAAATTCGATTATTAGGTTTGATTAGGTTTGTGAGTGCTGCTTTGATTTTGTGTCTTTTCGATAGGATTTCAGTATTCATGGGCTTTTCTACAGTAATAAGTTGGCTTGTCAGGTTCGATTTTCCCCCATTGTATTCTTTTTTTTCAATTTATTTTGTTTTGGAATTAGTTTTATCAGAGGGTTTTAGGTGTAATA
>Ga0224521_1000397_pt1 | contig 13326 bp, 15 predicted proteins | sample CFST0metaG_FD_182731 | JGI IMG/M metagenome (GOLD analysis project Ga0224521, IMG submission 182731) | Peat soil microbial communities from Stordalen Mire, Sweden - C.F.S.T0 | ecosystem: Environmental > Terrestrial > Soil > Wetlands > Peat | place: Sweden: Norrbotten County, Stordalen Mire... | reverse complement strand
TTTTTGTACTGAACTTGTCGAAGCATGCAGCTTGTAACTTTTTACTTTTAATTCTTAAGTAAATTGATCAATTCGAATTTTTAGAAACTAAAAATATAATCAAAAAGAAATCAATTATTTAAAAACAAAAAAACAATGAAAATTAGACTCTTTTTTAGCTTAATGTTTATGACAGTTGCTGTAGGTTACAACACTGCTCAAGAAGTAATTACAACCGTTCCTGCACAAGCAGTAGTAACCACTAATACCGGTACCAGTCAAGAGGTAGTAGCTGTAGTACCGGCACAAGTGTCAGTCATTAAAACACCAACCGTATGCGATTTTACTCCCGTATCACACTGGTCATTCGGAATTAAAGGCGGTACAAATTATTTTCGTGTAGCTCCAGGAGCTTTAACCCGTGGTGATGAATTTCATTTAATCTTAGGTGGAAACCTGGAATATACAATTAATCCACTTGTTGGACTTGGTGTGGAATACATGTACAATCCTTACGGTCACAACTATCAACTTAATGCTACCCAAACAGGTAAATTAGAAGGTCGCACACACGATGCTGTTATCTATGCCTCTATCAATCTGGCAAACTTATTAATTCCTTACAGAACTGCTTTTTGGAGCAAAATGAATATCTATGGTGATGCAGGTGTCGGTGTTGGTTTCTACCAGTTTAAATTATCCGACGCTAACAACAACGTAATTGTTGATTCACGTAATTTGGGAGATGGTGTACCTGAAACTCCAATGGCAAAACTGGGTTTAAACCTTGAATATAATATAAGCAGATCAATCGCTTTAGGTGGAGAAGTTCAATATCGTTATTACGACAGAACAAACTTAGGAGGTTATACCATTTCAAAAGGAAATAGTGATGCATTAACTGCTACTATTGGTCTGAAATTTAAATTCGGAGCTACCGGCAACAAACAACATGCGCGTAACATAACCATGTGCGAATATTATCCAAAACCAGCTCCTGTAATCATCGAAAAAATTGTAAAAGACAATACAATTGAAACCATCAACAGATTAAATGCACTGGAAGCCAAAAATGATTCTCTCAATGCAAAAATCAAAAAGATGAATGATGATTTAGATTCTCTATCCACCAATGGGAATAATGGACAAGGAGTTGTGAAATCATCTTTTCAAAACATTGAATTCGAATTTGGTTCTGAAAGACTTACCACAAACTCGTATCCAACATTAGATCAGATTGCCTTTACATTGAAAGACAAATCAGCTAAAGTAAAATTAAGTGTAGCCGGTTATACCGACTATATTGGAACTGAAGAATATAATCAAAAACTATCCATACGACGCGCTAATTCAGTAAAAACATATTTGTTGAGAAAAGGTGTTCCTGCTTCAAGTGTTACTATTACCGGTTACGGTGAGAAAGACCCTATTGCAACCAACAATACAGATAAAGGTCGTCAGGCAAATCGTCGGGTAGAATTCCAGATTACGAAATAGAACATATTGTTTTTATTAATATGTTCTGAATAATTGAAAAGTTCAATTATATATAAATCTTTTAAATTCATTTATTATGCCACTATTAACGATATTTTTAGTTCTTATTATTGTAGGTGTTCTTCTGTGGGCTGTCAATACATACATTCCCATGGATCACAAAATTAAAAACATCTTCAATATTGTAGTTGTAGTTGTTACTATTATTTGGCTTCTTAAGGTTTTCGGGCTTTTTAGCTATCTGACCAATGTTCAGGTATAAAAAAATTAAACCGGAACTTATTAGTATTAAACTCTAACATTAATTATTATGTCACAAACAACCATTTTTATGTTAATCAGCGCACTAGTTATTCTTTTGTGGGCTATTAATACGTTTATTTCCAGAGAAAGTAAAATCAGAAAAGTTTTAAATGTGGTGGTTGTGATCGCTGTTATTATATCGCTTTTCAAAGTATTATAACCATTTATTCCGATGAGGTTATACAGCGATTTTGTTATCGCGACTATTTGAGATTTTATACAGTAACTAATCTTTACAGAAAGCAAAGAGCGTTGTCCTTCAAATTGTAGGATAACGCTCTTCTTTGTTAAGAACTATTCACTGATTACTGTTCACTGTTCACTAATTACTGTTCACTGTTCACTGATAACTGTTCACTGATAATGTGTGATTATTGCAAGTCTTACCGGAAATTGTGTAATAAATGATTTGTCTTACTCCTATATCTTTGTATCGAAAGAATAATAGAATAATGTATGTTCTAACCAATTAATGAAAGCTATCATTTTTATTTGAACCAAAATTAAAACACTAAAAATTAACTATTAAACCATTTATCATGCCCTTATTAGCTATTTTTCTGTTAATTGTTTTTTTAGGTATACTGATATGGATCGAAAGAACCTGTTAATAATTAAAAGTATAATTTGTTAAGTTAACATCTAAAGCCATTTATCATGTCAATATTATCTATTTTGTTGGTAATTATCATTGTAGGTGTATTACTCTGGGTTGTAAATACATATATTCCCATGGATCGTAAAATTAAAAACATCTTAAATATTGTAGTCGTAATTATTGTTATCGTTTGGCTTCTCAAAGTATTTAGGCTTTTTAGCTATCTGACCAATGTTCAGGTATAAAAAAATTAAACCGGAACTTATTAGTATTAAACTCTAACATTAATTATTATGTCACAAACAACCATTTTTATGTTAATCAGCGCACTTGTTATTCTTTTGTGGGCTATTAATACGTTTATTTCCAGAGAAAGTAAAATCAGAAAAGTTTTAAATGTGGTGGTTGTGATCGCTGTTATTATATCGCTTTTCAAAGTATTATAACCATTTATTTCGACTTATATTTATTCCGATGAGGTTATACAGCGATTTTGATATCGCGTCGATTTGAGATTTTATACAGTAACTAATCTTTACAGAAAGCAAAGAGCGTTGTCCTTCAATTGTAGGATAACGCTCTTCTTTGTTAAGAACTATTCACTGTTCACTGATAACTGATCACTGTTCACTGATAATGTGTGAATGATGCAACTCTTACCATAAATTATGTAAGGCTTTCATAGTTTAAAGGTATCACCTTTGTAAGGTGGAAATAATTTCACGGTTAAATCAAATAATATGAAAATTAAAAAGCTACTTTCAACCCTCGCAGTCGTATCGATTGTTCTGTTTGCCGGTTGCAAGAATGATGATTATGTGGCAATTAATGTAGGGCCTTGTCCGGTGGTTGTTTCAGTTACCCCGGTTAGTGGTGCAATGTTAGTAGGTCGGAGTAAAGTTGTTTCAACTCTGGCCAGCCAGGAAGCGGCTCGTGTAAGTATTGTTACAGCAACTTTTAATAAAAAGATAGATCCGAAGACTATCAACGAAACTTCGTTTACAGTAAAAGTAGTCGGAGCGTCGGCAGTGACAGGAACTGTTACTTATACAGATTCAACAGCCGTTTTTGTAGCTACAACCAAATTTTCTGACGACAAAACTTTTGAAGCCAGAATTACCACAGCAGTAAAAGATTTAGCCGGAAATGCAATGCAAACCGATTATGTATGGACTTTCAGTACCGGTACAACTATATTACCGGTTGTAATTGCTACCGACCCGCTTAATATAGCTTCAGGCGTTGCACTCAATAAAACGGTCTCGGTTAACTTTAGTATGGCGATGGATCCGTCAACCATTACAACAACAGCATTTACAGTAAGTGCCGGTTCAACAAACATTGCCGGAACGGTAAATTATTCAGGTACCACTGCTACTTTTAATCCAACTACCGATTTTCTTCCAAACACGACTTATACAGCAAAAATGACTACTGCTGCTAAAAACAGCGATGGAACTGCTTTGGTGAAAGATACCGTATGGACATTTTCTACCGGTGATTTTCTACCTGTTGTAGTTCTCACCGATCCGGCAAACCTGGATGCCAATGTTGTACTTAATAAGGTAATATCTGCCACATTCAATGTTACAATGAATGCAGCTACTATTTCTACTTCCACCTTTACTGTAAAAGATGGTTCGACATCTATAGCAGGTGTGGTTAATTACTCAGGTACGGTTGCTACATTTACTCCGGGCAGTAACTTAACTGCAGGTGTAACGTATACTGCCACTATTTCTACGGGAGCCAAGAGTGTTACAAATAAAGCATTGGCAAGTAATTATAGCTGGACATTCAGTATTCCGTTAATTGCTGGTTTGCAACCCATTGTAAATCTGGGAAGCGTTGAACGATTTGCTATTATCTCAGGTGTAGGAGTGAGCAATAATGCAGGTTTCAGTATAATAAATAATATGGATGTTGGCATCTATCCGGGAGCACGTACTTCCATTACAGGATTTCCTCCTGCAATTATTGTCAACGGTGGTATGTATGCCGCCGACGATGGAGCTGCCATAGCTGCTATGCTTAATCAGGCAAAACTTGATCTGGTTGTTGCTTATCTTTTTGCCGAATCATGTATTGCCATGCCACCACAGACAGTAGCCGGTAATCAGGGAGGCAAAACACTTGCTCCGGGTATTTATAAATCTACTTCTACGCTATCTGTCGATGGCAGTGATTTAACGTTGGATGCTCAGGGTGATCCTAATGCTTACTGGATATTCCAGATTGCATCGACCCTTACAACTACTACCGGAGGTAACATTGTATTGAAGAATGGCGCACAAGCTAAAAATATCTTTTGGCAAACGGGTAGTTCTGCAACGATAGGAACCTATACTAAATTTTATGGCAGCATATTGGCATTACAGTCTATAACGATGGACTCCTATGCAGAAGCAACGGGCAGAATGCTTGCCAGAAATGGAGCGGTAGTTCTAACCAGCACTAATATCATCAATAAACCGTAAAGAGTTTAAAAGTGAGAAGGTTTAAAAGAGAAAAGAAAGAAGATCAGACGAACGATATTCTCTTTCTAAAAATAACCCTTTTTTTATGAAGTCGTATTGACTTTTATAATGTTACTTTTTTTGAAAATTTATTGCTGATTTGAATCGGGTCTCGCGAGTTCCAACTCGCGAAACCCAAAATAAAAGACACTTCTTAAAAAGTCCAGACAACTTCTATTTGAAAAATATAAAAAATAAAAAATATGGAATCAAATTATAATATCAAAACGGAATCACGCTTAGTGCGGTTTCCTTATGCCCAGAGCATAAAAAGTATGATTCTTTGTGCATTTATCATGATAGGTATTCAAACACCTGTTCAGGCACAAGATTCAATTCAATACTCCAAACCGTCGTGGTACTTTGGAGTTGCAGCCGGTGGCAATATTAATTTCTATCGTGGTTCTACACAACAATTGAATGCAGAACTAACCGTTCCAACAACCTTTCATGATGGTACAGGTGTGGGGCTTTTTCTGGCACCACTTATTGAATATCGTCCGGCTAATTCACGTTGGGGTATAATGCTTCAGGCTGGTTACGATAATCGTAATGGAAAATTTAAAGAAGTCGTAACTCCTTGTAATTGTCCTGCCGACCTTACTGCCGATGTGAGCTACATTACCGTGGAACCAAGTTTACGCTTTGCTCCATTCAAATCAGGTCTTTATCTTTATGCAGGACCACGGTTGGCATTTAATATAAATAAAGAGTTCACATATCAACTGGGTATCAATCCTGCTTATCCCGACCAATTGCCTACAGCTGCAGTGAAAGGTGATTTTAGTGACATTCATAAAAATCTTATTTCCATGCAGGTTGGTGCCGGTTATGATATTCCGCTTTCATCGCAATATCATAAGACTCAATTTGTGTTATCGCCTTTTGTATCTTTTCAACCTTATTTTGGACAAGATCCACGAAGTATCGAAACCATGAACATTACAACAGTAAGAGTTGGAGCAGCACTAAAACTGGGAACAGGACACCGGGTTTCGCCTGTAAGAGCAGAAGCATTTGCAGCACCACGTGTTGTTGATCCCGAAGTTACTTTTACAGTAAATTCGCCTGAAAATATTATTGACGAACGTAACGTAAGAGAAATCTTTCCACTTCGTAATTATGTGTTCTTCGATTTAGGTTCGGACGAGATTCCAAATCGTTATGTCATACTTACAAAAGATCAGGTAAAAGATTTCAAAGAGGATGATTTATCCATGTCAGCTCCTAAAAACATGAAAGGTCGTTCGGATAGACAAATGAAAGTGTATTACAATGTGTTGAATATCCTTGGTGACAGAATGTCTAAAGATCTTTCAACAAAAGTAATATTAGTAGGTTCGTCGGAACAAGGTTCAAAAGATGGACTTGCCATGGCCGGATCGGTGAAACAATATCTGGTATCTGTTTTTTTAATTGAACCATCGAGAATCGCCATTCAGGGACGTACCAAACCTAATATTCCATCGCAACAACCGGGAGGAACAAAAGAACTTGTATTGCTTCGTGAAGGCGACCGTCGTGTATCTATCGAAAGTAAAAGTCCCGGTTTATTGATGGAATTCCGAAGTGGACCTGCCGCTCCTCTAAAACCTGTTGCTATCAATGCAGTTCAGGAAGCACCGCTCGATAGTTATGTGACGTTTAATGTTGATGGAGCAAGTAAATCATTTACTTCCTGGTCATTAGAATTGACAGATGAATCAGGTGTAATACAGAAGTTAGGACCTTATACCGAAGATAAAGTCAGCATCCCCGGAAAATCAATTTTGGGAACTCAACTCATAGGTGATTATAATGTCAAAATGATTGGTCAACTCAAAAGTGGAAACTCAGTTGTGAAAGCGGCATCAATACACATGGTATTGTGGGTTGCACCCAAAGATAATGAAGGTATGCGATATAGTATTCTCTACGAATTCAACAAATCCGAATCTATCAACATGTATCATAAATATCTTACCAACATTGTAATACCCAAAATTCCAATTGGTGGAAAAGTGATTATACACGGTCATACTGATGTTATAGGAGACGAAGAATACAACCAACGGCTATCTATGGCTCGTGCAATCGATGTTAGAACCATTCTTGAACAGAGTTTGAAAAAAGCAGGAAGAAGTGACGTTATTTTTGAAGTGTCAGGATTTGGTGGCAATCAAAAATTGTCTCCTTTCGAAAATAAATTTCCGGAAGAACGCTTTTATAACCGTACAGTAATTATTGACATAATACCTAAGAAGTGAATTTTCTCTTGTTTGTTTTACATTCTCTGAAAAAGACGGAGTTCATAGCGAACTCTGTCTTTTATATTTAACTATCAACTAATCAATGTGTGAATGATGTAATTCTTTCTCTGAATTGTGTAAGAGAAACAGTTGCAAAACTCCTCATCTTTGTGTAGTGAAAATTCATTCACCAATAATAAAAAAGATTATGAACACGACAGAACTAAAAGGTACCTGGGACGAACAAAAGGGAAAACTAAAACAAAAATTTGCTGCACTAACCGACAATGATTTGATGTTTTCCGAAGGGAAAAAGGAAGAAATGCTCGGGCGAATTCAAATTAAACTCGGCAAAACAAAAGATGAATTGCACAAGATCATATCAGCTCTTTAATTCCTCTGAATTTTAAATAAGGTTGTCTCTGTTTAGATAGAAGCTTGTCACGAAAATAATTTACCTGAAACTTGAAGCAAATGAAAAAAATGATTTTCTATATTTATATTCTGGGTATGTTTATGGCATTTATTCCTTGTCAGGCACAAGAATCTAAACCACTGGAAATGGGAATAAAAGGAGGTGTGAACATTTCGAGCCTTTATACAAAAGATGCTTCTAAATCGGATATAATTCCCGGCTTTAATATTGGTTTTTTTGCAAAAGTGCCTGTTACCACTCTTATAGCTTTTCAACCGGAATTAAGTTTAAGCACCAAGGGAGCAACTATATCTTACAACAATCTGTTTGTGGACGGAACGGCTAACTTCAACCTGACTTATCTGGAAATGCCATTGTTATGTGTCGTAAATGTAACTCAACGGGTTAATTTTCAATTTGGTCCGTATCTTGCTTATTTGCTTGATGGTAAAGTGACAAATAAATCAAATGTCAATCTGTTTAATTTTGAGCAAAACATGAATGTAAACAATTATAATCGGGTCGATGCAGGTATTGTGTTAGGTGCAGGTATAGACATTGATGCAATCACAATGGGCGCCCGTTATAATTTAGGATTAACTAAAGTTGGAAAACCCCGGTCATTTATGGGATCAAGTTATACCATTCCCAATTCAACCAATGGTGTAATTAGTTTTTATCTGGCAGTTTCTCTTCTTTAATTGTTTTTTTTATCGCAATATTGATATGTGTTGGAATATTTAAATTTAATCACTTAAAACAACTTCAAAATGAACAGTCTACTTTATACAATCGCATTAATACTTGTTATCTTCTGGGCTATTGGATTTTTTGCATTCAACTTAGGAGGAATGATTCACATTCTACTAATCTTAGCTGTAGTTTCCATATTGTTTAGGATAATAAAAGGGAGATAAGTAACTTTTTACTACAAAGAGCGGAGCAGTCTGAATTCAGACTGCTCCGCTCTTAATATTTTTACAATATCAGGGTCTTTAACCCTTATCCTTTATCCTTCTTGGTAAAAAGAATCATCTTTATCTTCAGCTTGTTTCCTATGTCGATAACGCTGACTGCATCTTGCAAATTAAGCGACTTATCGGCATGAAGCAGAACAATCATTTCTTCTTTTTGTTTTTTCTTCGCAATTAAATCAGCCAGTTTAGGTTGAATGTCTTGAAAAGTAATTTCTTTCTTTTCAAGATAATACTTGTGGTCTGCGGTAATCGTAAGATTTATCTGTTTCTTGACTACTACATCGCTCGATGTTTTTGATTTTGGTAGTAGAACCTGAATGGTAGCCGGAGTTACCAATGTTGATACTATAAGGAAGAACAACAACAGGAAAAACATGATGTCGTTCAACGATGCAGTATAAACCTCTGCAGTTCTCAACTTTCTACGTTCTATTTTCATTTTTAATGTGTACTTGTAACGGTTTGATAGAGATAATTAAGCCTTTAGTCCTCTTTTGTAGCTGCGGATCTCTTTCAGCAGATCGTTTGAGTATTTGTCCATACGCACTACCACTCTGTCAATGCGTCCGTTCAGAATATAATATCCCGAATAGGCTATGATACCTACAAACAGACCGGCACCCGAACAAATCATTTTCTGGTATAAACCATCAGAAATATTCGCAATGTTCAAATCGTTGGTAATAGAAATGTTATAAAAAATCTTTATTACTCCGAAAATAGTTCCAAGGAAACCCATCATAGGTGCTATGGATGCTGAAATACCGAGGTAATTCATACTTCTTTCGAGTACTGATATTTGTTGACGAGCTTCCGATTGCAATGCATCCTGCACTTCTATATCATCGCCTTCAGCAGCTTGTAATCCTGCAGCAAGTACTTTAGCATAGGTTGTTTGTCGTTCGTTGCAAAATTTGATTGCTTTGTCAATTTTTCCTTCGGCTACCATTTCATTTATCCTGGCAGTCCAGGTAGCGTCAACTTTACCTAATATATTAATTGAAACCCAACGTTCGATAAATACATAGTTGGATATGACAAATAATATCGATAATGGAAGTAAAACCCAACCTCCTTTTAGTAATAATAGAAAATAATTCTGATTAGCTACAGCTGCTGTAGCGGTTGCAGCCGGATTAGCAATTGAATCAGTAGCTACCTGAAGCATAATGGAAAGTAAATTCATCATTTGTAAAAAATTATATATGTATTACGACTATTTGTTTGTTTTAATAAACGTCATTAATGTGTATTTATTTAAAGTCAGTACAAAAATACGCTATTTATCAATGTTTGCTCTTCGCTGTTAGTAATAATTAACGGGATAATGCATATAGCCTGACGCTTTTTGTAACTGTGATACAGCTATATTAAGTTGCTGTATTCTTCTATTTATTTGATTTGACAATTTGGTATAAGACCATAACATTGCCGGAGTCATTGTATTTATCCTGAGTACGTTCCAGCTCAGTGAAAGTGTACTTGCTGCTGTATTTGGCCTGTATCTTTTCAATGTCGCATTGCGCAATAATGAAATAACCCTCTCCGGGTTGTTCTTTTTCAAAATTTTTAAAGTTATTCCCCAGGTAAAAGTTCAAACCATACATGTTGGAGTATTCTTTTAAGTTGTTCATTACATAGGTTTTGTCTTTCAAATCGTATTTAGCCTCTATCTTTTCGGCAAACGGACGCGATGAATAGGCATCTTTGAAAACAGGATAAGCCAAGCCTTCCAGAAAAACCTGTGTGCATATAAACAGCACCAACGTTGATATAAGAATAACATCGGGAGTTTTCTTTTTCAAAATAATCCAACAACCAACGAAAGCAGCAAGTAACAAAAACCATACTAGAAATCCCAAAACGGTAGGATGTTGAAATGTTACCGAGAATAAATTTACATCGTGCAGTGTTTTTACATCGTGAATGATGGGGGTAGCCACAGTCGATAAATCAATAAAATGAAAAATAGCTATCAGTATTATCAAAATGCCCGACAGGCTCAAAAGCACCCGGGTAACGAGCTTAATCAGAACAGGCTTTTTATCCAATGCCCATTCGTACAGCAGTGTAAGCAAGTAAGCTGCACCCGGATAAGCAGGCATAATATACACACTTCGTTTGGACAATGGGATGGCATAAAATGTAAGGATAATCACCACTGAAACAATACTGAACAGCGTCAGTTTATTCATGCCAGCAATTCGATACAGGATAGAATGCTGTTGTGGTTTGATATGTCTGACTGATTTTCTGAACGAATTGGTAAATACGCTAAAGATGGGCAGGAGTGTCCAGGGCATAAAACCCAAAAGAATAGCCGGAATGTAATACCAGAAAGGACCTTCGTGTCCAAGATCATAGGATATACCCAGTTTTTTGCTGTCCATGCCCAGAAATCGTCCGAAGTTCTCGGCGTACACCAGATTCAGAAAATGTTCACCACCTTGCCTGTATGCCAACACATACCAAACGAGTAAAATGGCCAATGCCGGTAGTGCTACAAATACGTTTTTATAAATGATTTTCCACAGCGAATAGCGTTGTAAAAGCAGCAGGTAAATACCAAAAACCAGGCAGGGCAGGAGTATACCCACCGGACCTTTTACCAGTGCCGCTCCACCCAGAAAGAGAGGAATAAGCAGTGGAAAGCCTTTCAATCCCTTTTCTTCCCACTTAAACAGAGTTATCAGGGCGGCAACCATAAAAAACGCCAACGTCATATCCACCCGCGCTTCAATGCCCGAACGGTGCATTTCAAAACTGGTAAGCACTATGACAGATGCCAGAAAAGCACGAAATGAGGTAGTTCGTTTGTATAGCAGGGCAAAAAACATCATGGTGATACCAATCAGTGACAATGCCGACGGCAGTCGGGCGGTAGTTTCGGTTACATGACCCACCGGAAGCGAAAAAGCAGCTATAAACCAATGCATAAAAGGCGGCTTGTAAGCTACCTCATCAGCATAGTCCGACGGAAGAACCCAGTTGCCCGTGTTCAACATGCAGCTAGCCACGGTAGCTTCACGCGGTTCACCCTTGGTGTAGAACTCCCCCATGGTAATCCAGGGTAAGGTCATAAGCACACATATAAATAGAATGAGCAGGTATGGATGACGAAGATAAATGCCTTTGAAAGTGTCGATTAGTTTATTCATGGTTTTTTGCGCAATTTTGGATTCAAAGATAGTGAAATTCGATAAAATAACAGTACTTATTTAGGTTGGTGACAGGATGATTTCGATTATTTGCACTAATATCCGGTTTAAGGGAAGACATATCAGGGTGGAGGGAAAACATATTAAAGCTCAATTTTCCCGGGTTACAAATAGTCTTCTTTTTTAGTACCTTTGTCCCTGAATAATTTATCAAATACAGAGAATATAGATGAAACAGAATGACCTACCTATTGCATTGGGAACTGAGAATATAGGAAAATTGCTAATGCAATATGCCATACCGGCTATTATAGCTATGACGGCTTCATCACTGTATAATATCACCGATAGTATCTTTATTGGTCACGGGGTGGGTGCATTAGCCATATCAGGTTTGGCACTTACGTTTCCATTAATGAATCTGGCTGCTGCTTTTGGTTCATTAGTGGGCATGGGTGCTGCCACGCTTATGTCGGTTCGCTTAGGGCAAAAAGACTACGATACTGCCAATAAAATTCTGGGTAATGTATTTGTGCTTAATTTGATCCTTGGATTAGCCTACACGGTGGTGGTATTATCCTTTTTGGATCCTATTCTTTACTTCTTCGGAGCCAGTGCTGCCACGTTGCCTTATGCACATCAGTATATGGAGGTTCTTCTGTTCGGTAATGTGGTAACGCACATGTACCTTGGTCTGAATGCCTTGTTACGTTCTACCGGACGCCCTCAGAAAGCCATGTATGCCACGCTTTGCTCAGTGCTCATAAATGTTATTCTGAATCCCTTGTTTATATTTGTGTTTAAATGGGGCATACAGGGAAGTGCTTTTGCTACAGTAATCTCACAAACAATTATGTTAGCGTGGCAAATTAGCATCTTTAGCGATAAAAAGCATTTTATTCATCTGAAAAAAGGAATTTTCAAGCTGCAACGTAAGATTGTTGTTGATTCCCTGTCTATCGGCTTAGCCCCTTTTTTGATGAATGCCGCTTCGTGTGTTATTGTTGTTCTGATTAATCAGGGTCTTATTCGTCATGGGGGTGATTTGGCAGTTGGAGCTTATGGAATAGTAAACCGTGTGGTATTTCTTTTTGCTATGATTGCAATGGGATTTAATCAGGGCATGCAGCCTATAGCCGGATATAATTATGGTGCCGGGCAATATGCACGGGTAACCGAGGTGTTGAAAAAAACTATTTTTTGTGCTACAGTTGTAATGACATTGGGTTTTCTTATAGGTGAACTGTTTCCACACGCTGTGGCTTCGGTGTTTACTACCGACCAGAAGTTGATTAATATGGCTGCTGAAGGTTTACGCATAGTACTCCTGTTTTTCCCGATTGTAGGATTCCAGATGGTAACATCCAATTTCTTTCAGAGTATAGGTATGGCGGGTAAAGCTATTTTCTTGTCAATGACCAGACAGTTATTGTTTCTATTACCCTGTTTGCTCATTTTGCCAGCTTTGTTTGGAGTAAAAGGAGTCTGGTTCAGCATGCCTTCAGCCGATCTGGCTTCCAGTATAGTATCGGCATTTATGCTGGTTTCTCAGTTTCGTAAATTTAAAAGGCAGGTTGTGGCACAAAAACTCAAAGGTCTATAGTCTATTGTCAATAGTCTTTACTTTTTTGTCTTTTGTCTAATAGGCATTATAT
>Ga0224521_1000385_pt1 | contig 13588 bp, 9 predicted proteins | sample CFST0metaG_FD_182731 | JGI IMG/M metagenome (GOLD analysis project Ga0224521, IMG submission 182731) | Peat soil microbial communities from Stordalen Mire, Sweden - C.F.S.T0 | ecosystem: Environmental > Terrestrial > Soil > Wetlands > Peat | place: Sweden: Norrbotten County, Stordalen Mire... | reverse complement strand
ATCCTCGCGCAGCCTTTTGTCGATATGCCGTGTTTGTATGAAATGGGTTTTAGTCATTTGGTTATAGGGCCATTGGGTACCAATTTCCGAAAAAAACAATTGAGAACCAAAATAGATGTGTTCTTTAAATATTGCCGCCCTTTCTTTATCAATGTTTTAAAAGGCAGTTACACCCGGCCGGTTCCGATGAAATCAAATTGACTTTGCAGGGGCTCATTGCAATGTGCCCCTATGTGAAGTTGATTCCGACCGCAGAGTCCGATTGTAGATTCCGACTCGCAGTCGGACAGATCTTTTATAGGGGATTTTGATTGTTAATTGATATTATGCAAAAAGAGCACTGCCATTCCAGCGGATTTCCTGCCTACCGGACTATGACGCAACCACACAGGCGAGTCTGAAAATTTTAACCTGTGCCTATGGATTCAATTTAGAGAATAATAAATGGAAACAGAAAAACCGGTCAATCTTCAAAGTAAACAACCAATAGACTAAAGAACAAAATAACCAAATAACTGACAAACCAGCCAACTTTGAACTTCCACACCGCAGCACCGCAGCACTGCAGCACTTCCGCACCGATAGATTTTCAACATTTGATTTTAAATCGAAAAAACCACATATTTCTCTCGGGCGAGATGAGTAAGGAAAATTCTCACATCTGGTTTGCCCAAATTTAGCGGATGGGTTTTGTTGTGGAACAAAATGTCACTTGGAGTGGGGTATTTCTATCAACCGACAATGGCACCAATTGGACTGCTGTCAATTCTGGTTTAACATCTCCATATGTTTATACTCTTGCCACAAGCGGTGATAGTGTTTTTGCTGGAAGTGCCTTAGGAGTCTCTCTTTCGACTGATAACGGTACCAATTGGACTACTATTAATAACGGTTTGGCAGCTACTTCAGTTTGGGCTCTTGCAGCCAGTCCCGACCATGAAAATCCAGGTAGTAATAATCTCTTTGCAGGGACTGATGGTCAGGGTGTTTTTCTTTCTACTGACGATGGAACCACTTGGACTGCCATTAATAATGGAATAACAAATAAATCTATCAATGCTCTTATCATGAGTGGCTCTAATCTCTTTGCTGGCTCTAATAGTGCTATTTTCCTTTCTACCAACAATGGTGCTAATTGGTTTACCTCTTTTCCAGGAGGATCATCATGTGTCACTTCTTTTGCAGTCAGCGATGGCAATATTTTTGCCGGAAGTTGGGATGGAGTCCTTCTGTCAACTGACAACGGTACCAGTTGGACTGCCGTCAATTCTGGATTAACAAGGGCAGTCTTTTCTCTTGCAATCAGCGGCAATAATCTCTTTGCTGGAACTAATGGTGGAGTTTACCTCTCAACCAATAACGGTTCCAGTTGGAATGGTATCAATTCTGGTTTCACGATTAGTAATGTAAACGCTCTTGCAATCAAAGATACCAAACTTTTTGCAGGACCCGATTATAATGGAGTCTTTCTTTCGACAAATAATGGCACCAGTTGGAGTTCCTTCAATAATGAGTTAAGTAATTATTCTATAGAAGCTCTTGCTGTAAGCGGTAACATCTTTTTGCCGGTACTTACCGCCGTAGTATTTATCTATCGACCAACGACGGTAATAGTTGGACCAGGGTCAGTTATGATCTTATAGGTTCATGGGTCCAAAGCCTTATTGTCAGTGGCAATAATCTCATTGCAGGAACTATAGGTGGTGGGGTTTGGAGAAGGCGGTTGTCTGAAATGATCACATCTGTTAAACAAGTGTCTACTCAGTTACCAGATAGATTTGTCTTGTATCAAAACTATCCCGACCCTTTCAATCCGACAACAACTCTTTCATTTTGTCTTCCATCAAAATTACATGTATCATTAAAAATCTTTGATCTTGCTGGAAGAGAGGTTGCAACGATAGTCAATGAAGAATTATCTTCTGGAAATCATACTAGGCAATGGAATGCTGCAAATGTGTCAAGCGGTGTTTATTTTTATCGCTTGCAAGCCGGTTCGTATTCAGAAGCAAAGAAACTTATTTTATTGCGCTGAGCCAATTGCACCGAACCATTTTAAAAAAGCCCGCCAAAAGGAAAAGCAAGGCGGGTAAATTCGCCAAAAGGAAAAGCAGTGCGGGTAAACCCGCCAAAAGATAAATCATGGCGGGCAAGCTATTAGCTGGAAGCTTGCCCGCATTGCGGCGACGCCGGCTGCTGACGCCCGCCAAAAGGTGGAGCAGAGCGGGTAAACAGTTACGCAGGCGGGTCCGAAAATGTTATTTCCGCGAGAGCGGAAAACAAAATTGAAGGTAAGCTATAGAAATGAAGCCTTTGAATTGTGCAATACAAATGATGAGTATGTAACATTCTCCCGATGCGTCCGCGTGTGCATCGAGGCCGTGAGCGGCTTGCGGGAGGAATACTGACGGACATGCCCGTCCCCCCCAAGTAAAACGGTCTATCATGGGTCATAATGATCGCAGATGGCCTTATCGCATTTTGATAAATCCATCTTAATCAATAAAATTAACAAAATGCTTATTCAAATTATTCAGTGAAGAAAATTAAAGCAATGAAATATTTGTTGCCTGCGGCAAACAATGCCCTGTATGTAGTACTATCAGTTTTAGTAAGTATAATATTCTGTCATTCAGGATGTGTAAAAGCACGATCATGACTAAGACTTGCGGATGCTCCAGATGTCATTCCTTTTGATGCGCGGTCAGTGGCCATTGAAAGTTATTCATTGCAGCAGCTCAGTGCCTATCAAAGAGAACACACGAAAAGCTTATGTGCAGTGAAAAAGAACTAAGGGAACGTTAAAATGAAAAGAAGAATATGTGCAAAAATAATAATTGTTGAGACATATGAATTCCATGAAATATGACTTGATGGCAATTGCTCCTGGGGGAGGACACCTCCGAGAAATATTATTAGCATTGGAAGATATCGACAAATCAGAGGTACTGTTTGTCACAGACCCACTCCCCCATTTAGTAAAACGTTCCGACCTCAATATTGAATTCATTGTCGATCCACGTTTGAATCCGTTCAAATTCGTTGTCAATTTCTTCACATCTGTCTACTTAGTTTATAAATATCGGCCATCAATAATCATCTCGGCTGGTGGCGGCCTTTCTCTGCCAACATTTATCTTTGGAAAGCTCCTTGGTGCAAAAACAATATTCATCGAAAGTGGCTGTAGAATACAATTTCCATCAAGGACCGGCAGGATTCTCTATCACTTCTCTGACTATTTCATCATCCAATCAAGAGAGCTGAAAAGAAACTATCCAAAATCCATTTTATCAGGTATCTTGTAATGATTCTTGTCTTGCTTGGCACGATTCCAAATAGTTTCCGACGACTTATTGAAGCTGTGGATAGTTATTCGGATAAGAGTGGAAAACATGTTCTCATACAAATTGGCGTATCACAATACCTGCCTAAACACGCTGAGTATTTCCGATTTCGCACCCATAATGAACTTATCAAATTAATCAAATCCGCAGAATTAGTAATTACCCAAGGAGGTTATGGGAGTATATATGATTGTTTGAATCAAAAAAAGAAGGTTATCGCAGTGCCAAGGAAGAAGGATATGCAAGAGAGCTCGGATTCCGGTCTTGGGCAGATTGAATTAGTGCGTTATCTTGAAAAACAAGGAAGAATTCTTGCCTTATACGATCTATCTCGGCTGGAAGAAACTATCCATAAGGCGCATAGTTTCGAACCCAATTTCGACTACTCGAACAATGTATCGAAGGTTATATCAACGATCTTGGCTAAGGAAAGGCAAAAGCAGCGTAAATCGAACGGTATCAATATCTTTCGCAATATATTCCCCCTGTTTTTTAAAAACAGAATTATTGAGATGACCGCTTTTGTTACAGACAAATGTAATTTCAGATGCAAACACTGCTTCATGCTTGACACGTTAAATAAGAAAAAAGATAATTTCCTTTCCCTGGAAGAATTCCGATTAATGGGGAAACACATTCACTCTATGCAAAGGGTTCATATCGGAGGAGGAGAACCTTTAATAAGGAAGGATATCTCCGACGTTGTATTGACTATTTCGAATCATTGGAATACACAAGTAATTTGCTTGCCAACAAATGGTTCGTTTCAGGAGAATGCTGAACATACAGCCGAAGAATTTGGTTTGAAAGGGAGACACCATTTGCGTTTCCATTTCTCGTTGAGTGTTGTAGGCGAGCAGATGACCGATTTTACAGGACATAAGCAAGCGTTTCATCTTTGGGAAAAAACGATAAAGAGTGTTAAGAAGATTACACGTGAATTCAAAAATGTGTCCACTATTGTGTTAAGTACATTCAACGATTATAATCAAAACCATATTGAAGATTTTATTCGCTATATAACAAACGATGTCGTCCCCGATGATTTTAGCTTTGCACTCGTAAGATCGCATGCAAACTATAAGCCTAATTTGAATTTGAATAAATTTATTTCAATCAATCATAAGATTCATTGCGAATCAAGGGCTCACAATCCTTTCATTAGGGCTTACCGGGAATTAATTCGCAATAAGATCAGTCAATATTATAAGGATCCACGCTATACTCTTAAATGCACTTCTGGTACATTAAGAGTTGTGATGTCTCCCGATGGTGATGTTTATCCTTGCGAAAGACTTGGATACCCTGAAGGATCCGATAAAGATGAATGGAACATGGGCAATATCCGGGAACATGAATACAATATTCACAAATTGCTCAGAGGAGCAAAAGCGAAGTCAATACAGAAGAGAATTCGGGACGATAAGTGTCATTGTCAGCAAGCTATTGATATGTCAATAAACTATTTATGCACATGGAAATTTAAGTTCGAAGTATTATTTTTAGGTGCAAAGTATCTTTTCAGACTTGAATAGATATTGAATGCTATATATTAATATTTGCGTAGCTACATTCAATATTCCATCTCGTGCACATATCCATTTTAAAAAGAGATCGCTAAAAGTGAAGCAAGACGGGCAGGTCAATATCTATCCATGAGAAACCAAGCAACGGGCAATGACCATTAGGTGTCAGGAAGAACCAGTAACCAATATATTAGCTATTTAAATATGTCTGCACAATTAAGAAAATCGATTTTGAGGTTTGGCGGTGTTATGCTTATAATCCTTGGAATATTGCATTTGGCAGTTACGCCCTTCATTGCCCGCCTTATCTCAGAAAACGTCGCCGAAACCGTCGCAATCTGGCTCACACCACCCATGCTTCTTAATCATGTCATTGTGGGAATTCTTTTACTCCCTTTGGGGATTTTAACTTTTTATGCAGCACCTTCAGCAGCGGCTGGGGAGCGCTGGGCATTAATAGTCACGCGAGTTATTGCGATAACTGCTGCAACACTACCCCTCGTACTCTCGATACTCATGGGTGCTGGATACTTTGGTGCTATTCCATTTGTTGTTGCAACAATAATAGTTTTTATAGCAGCATTGTCGCTCCTTGCGGCTGCATTCTGGCCAAATTCTTCCGCCGCCTAACCGAGCAGCTTTACGAAGTGATCCCTTGGGACAATCTGACCTGATAAGCGCCCGCCAAAAGGTGGAGCAGGACGGGTAAACCCGCCTCTCATTGGAACCGCGTGAGTTATGCGGATGTTGTTGAATGAGACAAAAGGAATAGAAATGAATATTTACTATACTACTGTTTTGACTCCTGGCTGCACTTGCTCTTGCCGGCTTAGAGTCGCCGATTGTCAGATTACGTAAAAGGATTACCGCTATGGCAGAAAATAAAACCAAACCGACAAAAAGCAGCGTTACTGCTTTTTTAAACAAAATCAAAGACAAGCAATTGCGGGACGACTGTTTTGCTATTCTGGAGGTTATGCAGAAAGTTTCGAACTGTGATCCCGTCATGTGGGGAAGCGCAATTATCGGTTTTGGCACACATCACTATGTGTATGAGAGCGGACGAGAAGGAGATACTGTTGTTATCGGCTTCTCACCGAGAAAACAAAACATTACCTTCTATTTAATGGGCGGACTGAAGCCTGTTGAAAATGAGCTTGCCAAGTTGGGAAAATACAAAACAGGTAAAGGATGCCTCTATATTAAGTCCCTCAGCGATGTGAACGTGGATGTCCTCAAAAAAGTCTTTGCTAAGGCTTTTAAAAGAGCATAACTTAAAAGCGTCCAAACGAACCAACCATTTTAAAAAGATCCCGCCAGAAAGAGGCGGGCGAGTTGGAAGCGGTATGGCCATGCCTTCTGCGCCTGAATAGGCTGTTTCCGGGAGATAAGGATGAAATTCCCGAATGGCTGACTTTGTAAAAAGCGGCACATGTGAGCTAAATGGGCTTGTAATGCGTGATGAGAGTGGCTGCAGCTTTAAGAAGCTTTTCAACACAAACTTGTTTTATTTGGAACAATTCGATAGTATTCAGCGCGGCATTATCCGCCTGTCAACCCGCATAGAGAGGAAAACAGAGCTATCCGATGCGTTCCGCAAAATGATCGGTTGCTTTGTGACTGTTAGCCGGAATGCCCATTGTCTCGGTTCCAGAAGAAGCTCCTGTAGAGCAATAAAGCAATTATTCCAAAATACACTGAACAGCTGCGAAAAAGTTAAAAATTACCGATGTTCGCTGAGTACTTAAGAATTTTGTAAATTGTAATATCATAAATGTGAAATAAGAATAAAAACAAAGGAGAGAATTATGGCTGCTTCATTCTTTATCGTGGTATTCGCTGCTTTAGGAATTGTTCTGGTGACTTTTAAGTCACGGAACGTTTCGTATCCCATTAATCTTAAAAAAATCGGATTTGTCTGCCTCGGATTGGCGGTATTGTCCCTGGCTGTTGCATCTTTTGTGATTATTGAACCCGGGGATGTGGGAATCCCTGTCACATTCGGCAATGTAGGTTCACAATCGCTTCCAGCCGGTATTCATCCGATCTTTTTTTTAACGGATGTTTATAAAATGTCTATTCAAACAAAAGACTACACGATGTCTTCAGTCCATAACGAAGGCAACAAAGCCGGTGATGATGCTGTTGCCACTTTGTCCCGTGATCAGCTTATTCTAAAATTTGATGTCAGCGTTTGGTATCATTTGGATCCATCGCAGGCAAACAATGTTTACAGCAATATCGGGCTTAACTATGAAGAAGTGATTGTGAGGCCGGCCATTAGAACCGCCCTGGTGAATGCTGCCACCAAGTTCGACGCCAGCGATGTTATGTCTCTTAAGAGAGACTTCTATACGAAGATGGTTTCTGATTTATTGCTTCAGGAATTGAATGGAAAAGGGGTAATTTTAGATAATGTCCTTATAAGGAATGTGGAACCTCCGACAACTGTCAGCGATGCCATTGCTGCAAAACTTAAAGCTTCTCAGGAGGCGCAGCAAATGGAGTATACTATTCAGTACGCTCAAAAGGAAGCGCAGCGAAAAGCAATTGAGGCTCAGGGGATTTCGAATGCGCAAAAAATAATCGGCAACGGATTGACGCAGAATTATCTGCAGTGGTATTACATCTCTCAGCTTAAAGAAGTTGTAAGCAGTCCTAACAACTCGACGATCATTTTGCCATACGACCAAAAATTGACGCCACTCTTGAATATTCAAAGCAAGAAAAAAGAGTAAGAATGATTCGATTCTGACGCATAGGGCACGCAAAAAGTAGGTTATAAGAATTTCAGGCATCTGCCAGGCGTATTTGACAAAATTAATTTCTGCCCCTGCAGGGGGGGGGAGATGAAAAGGGATTGAAGGAGAATATACAAAGGCAAGAGTAAGGCTTAACCCCCTGCATGTGTATATTGTCATAAGCTATCGCTCACATCTATTATAACCATCGGACTCCGGCGTGCCGGGATAGGAATACCCCGCCAATTTTTGTATTATAGAATTCGTTAAGTGCAATTGACCTAACTGAATTATCGAAAGGAAATAATATGAGTCGCCGAAAGGTTATCCGCATAGCAATAAAGGTTATTTCATTTGTGTACACGATATCCGTTCTGTTGTTTGCAGCACAAACGATGCTCTATGCAACAGGCGGCACGCCCGCCGGCAGCGGCACAGCGGCAGATCCTTTTCAAATTACAGATTATGCCGATCTGAAAGTCGTTGGAACAACCGCCGCCTACACGCTCAGCGCTGTGTATCGTCTCACCGGCGATATCGATGCTTCAGCTTCTTCAACGGAGCATAGCGATAGCGGGTTTGTACCCATAGGCGACAGTTATGCCAATTATTTTACCGGCACATTGCACGGTGCAGGACATGTCATTAAAAATCTTCACATCAACCGTTCCGGGTCAAGTTTTATCGGACTTTTTGGATGTGTATGGGGCGCTGCAATAATCGACAGTTTGGGAGTGACTGATGCCTCTATAGCCGGAGTTCAATTTGTCGGCGGGATTGCGGGATCCAGTGACGGCACAATCAGTAACTGCTACACAACCGGAAACGTGTCAGGCAGCTATGCCCAGGTCGGAGGTGTTGCGGGAGATAATCTCGGCACAATCAGCAACTGCTATTCAAGCTGCAGCATGAGCGGCAGCGCCAACGATGTTGGCGGAGTCGTGGGATATAGCGACGGCATAGTCAGTAACTGCTATTCAAATGGAAATGTGTCAGGCCTTTACTATATTGGCGGTGTCGTGGGGGATAACGACATAGGAATCATCACCAATTGCTATGCAACGGGCAACATTATCGGCAGCTTCAACGATGTCGGCGGGGTCGCGGGACTGAATGGTAATTCCGGAACGGTCACCAACTGCTATGCAATCGGAACCGTAACAGGCGCCAACGATGTCGGCGGAGTCGTAGGAGAGATTTATGATTCCGCAAAAGTCAGCAACTGCTATTGGAACACTCAGACTACGGGAATGTCTTCAGGATATGGTACTATCACGGATGGAGGTGCATTTTCCGGATCGGGATTGACCTCAGCGCAGATGAAACAATCGTCCTCGTTTAGTGGATGGAATTTTACGACCGTATGGTCCATGAATTCAAGCATAAATAACGGTTATCCGTATCTTGCTTCAAACATAGCAACATCTGTCGGAGAAGTAACAGTTGTTACACCAAAAACCTTTTCCCTAATGCAAAACTATCCCAATCCGTTTAACCCGACGACGACAATACAATTCTCTGTAGAGAAGGATGGCAAAGCTGTGGTGAAAGTATTCGATATTATGGGTCGCGAAGCGGCTACATTATATGATGATGCTGCACAAGCCGGAAAGAATTATACTGTAACATTTAGCGGGGCCGGATTTTCATCCGGTGTGTACTTCTATACTATCGAAAGCAGTAATCAACGTTTAGCAAAGAAAATGATAATGGTAAAATAGCGGATTGCTATTGCAATTCCTTCTAACACATTCAGGATGCAGTAAAGACAGGAGCACGAGAACCATCAACTGCCCTGGGCGAATGGAATATTGCGCCATTATTATTCCGTAATAGAGAATTTGTTAGGCGGGGGAGTATGATGGTCGAAACTATAATATTTGAGTGGGATCAAAATAAAATGAGCTTAATCGTAAAAAACACAATGCAATTAAAAATTATCATGAATGCCGAATGATGCATAAAAATGCTAACAATATTCAAGTTGAATCTTTTCCCTGCGAATACATCATTTTTCGTTTAGGGGATTGACAAAGAACGAAATGCTTAATACATTTCCGTCCAACAAATATTAAAAACGAGGAAAAAATGGAAGAAGAAAAACAGGAAGCACATCCGGTGATCGGAGAATACCAGGGGAAGCCGATCATTCGAATTCCCACTGTTGATAATCCGAATACGGAAACCTCATGGCATTGGCTCTCCTTCGGAAAAACCAAAGCAAAAGCTATTGTTAAGCATTTTGAGGCGATAAAAAAGTTCGCTGAAAGCTGAAAAATAAGCTGCCAAAGTAGAGTCCCCGCCAAAAAAATGGCGGGCAGGCATCTCGAAGACGGACTAACAAAAAGTCGCCTTTAAACTCGTTCTTAAGAGCCGGTAAAAATTCCCAAAGAACCAAATTTATCCATTCAGGAAACCGGCAAAATTAATGTTTCCTTCCTCCATCCCGTCCGCTGCTGCTGGCCGGTGGTGCAGGTCGAGGAGGCGGAGGCGCTGTAAAGCTCGATGTACGCTCAGCTGCGCGCTGCCGTATTTCGCTGTCATGAACTGTTGCTTGTTGTGCCGGCGTATTAGTCGTATTTTGCCATGTATTTTGAGTGCGCTGCTGCCAGCCTTGCGGAGTGCTGCGCAAAATGCTGCCGTCCGGAGCTGCATAAACATTATTTTGGCTTGGAGAATTACGCGTTTCAATCCGTGGTGCAGGAATCAATGCAGGCCTCGGCTCAGGCTGCGGAACTGGAGGCAAGGCCGGCCTGACTGCCGGACGAGTTTCGATTTGTGAAACAGGAGGCATTACCGGCCTGACCATCGTACGAGGATCTCTTGGAATTGCCGGTTGCGGCTGTGGCTGTGCAGGAGTCCTTCCGGGTCTTGGCGGTTCACTTGCCACCGGACGTCTTATACCTGTTCCTCTAAGATCGTAGAGAGTTGCCGGACGCTGTACGCCGGCCGTTCGTCTTCCATTGTCCGGCGCTTTTGCCAGCGTCGGGTGTTCCACTGTCCGGTGATATGCCGGATTGGATCCTTCCCGATAAACCGGCTTCGCAGCTGAATGGTACACCGGGTGATTTTCTGCCGGTCCCCACCATCCTGCACGTTCGGTTCTTGCCGGGCGTACAATCCATCCGTACGGCTGACCCCAGCCGGAGTTGATAGACCAGCCCGTCCACGGATCGTAGTCGACATTGAATCCCCACGTCCAGGGTCTTGGGTAATAGGCATGCCTGTGCCATGAATGATAATTGTATCCTGTTCCATAGACGACGGTTCTGCCGTAGATATAACATCCGGTGTAACCTGCGGTGTATCCGACATAGGCGAAGTCGGGAGTAAAATTATACACGCGGACATAACGGACGCCAAAGAGAGGACAACTCGGCGGGATTGTATAAATAATATCAGGGACATTGATGCAGACTTCCCATGGACCATACGGAGTTCCGCTTACAAACCAGACTCCTCGATCACAGACGTAAAATTGTCCGTTGACGCGAATGACTGATGCCGATGTATTCACGGCATAGTCCATACCTGTATTCTCAATCGGTTCAAACTGCGGCTCTCCGTCGTATTCAACCTGAGTTGTGGTTTCCGAACGGTCTACTTCCGCCATCTGCGGAATCTGTGCATCGTAGACGGCTTCTTTTGCCGGAGCCGTGCCTGCGACATCCGCAAGCACATTATCGCAGGCGGATCCGGGAGGAATATTTTTAAAATCAGCGGGGAGTTTATCGGGGGCAGTGAATGTCCACGGGCCGGTCAATCCCTTTGCAGTGAACCATCGTCCGGAGATAAGTATGTAATACTGCTGCGCATCAATTTCAAGAAACACACGGCTTGGAGTATTGCTTGCATACAATAGTCCTGTTCCCTGGATAGGTGCAAGCTGCAGGGGACCATCGGTGGCGATCAATTCAGTAGGCTCTGTGCTAACGATGATCTCCGGCACTTTTCCGGTATTCGATACGATATCGTTTGTCGTCGAATCTATATTCGCATCCTGGTCGGATTTCGTTTGCTCAAAAAGATCGATAACGGATTGCGGGGGAGTATCCGTTTGATGCCATGACCCCTTAATCGTTTCCGCACTGAACCACATATTTCCGCCGTGAAGATAGAATTTCTTGCCGATTAACTCCTGAATCAAAAAATACGGAGTATTGACAACTTGTTTCAGGTTCGTTCCTTCGTCATCGCTGAGAATCGGATCGCCGTCAATTCGTATGAGAACAGCAGGGCGATCCATGACGATGATTTTTGGCGGAATCATTTCAAGCGCATGAGCGGATTCCTTCTCTTTCTGTGCAGTCTCAACGCTCTCAAGAAGCAGATCGAGGGAAAATGTAAGCTCGAAACGGGGAATCATTTCTTCCAATGCTGCGGCGATTTTTGCCGTATCTGCATTTGTTCCGGAAGGGAATCTGGTTCTTCGTACTTCCATCGATACGAGTTTCACCGTCCGGGTCGGGCGGTCGGTCAAGACTTGACATTCCACCCAGATGGCTCCAAATATCGGCGAATCTATTCCGACCGGGATAATGGAAACTGCAGCACGGGCCTTGAGGGAATTTCCCGAATACGAGTCGATTTGAGGCTGATACATCGTGATTGTGCCCTCGGAACTCAGTACCTCGCGAGGCCAATCCTGTGCAGAGAGCATCGTTGCCCGGAGGGTCATTAATACAATCACCAAGTATTTCATTGCAGCGCTCCTTCGTGTTCGTGTTTTCAAAAGTAGAGGATCATTATAAAAATATCGGCTTATCATTATCCGATTGTGCCTTTCAATAAATACAACGTATAGAACTGGAAAAAGTGTTGTGAGCCCGGCTTTCTTTCCCTCTCTTTATTATTCCCATGTGTCCGTTTAAATCAAGAATGCCGGCACCTGGAGAATGACTTATTTATTCTCCGGGATAAGATCAAAAGGAAACAATTTGATAGTATAGTAAGTATTTTTTAATATCAGAACAAATTTAGAATTATGAAAAAACGCTTTTATGGGTTCGGATCTCCGATCGTTTAAGACGGACACTGATGATCATCGATTGGTAAATTTAAAAAGCTGCAGAACAGGAGGGATTGTAATCTTTTCAAAATAGTATATACCGCAGCTTAAACCGGAAAGAATTATAATGCACGCGCGCAGGAGTTTTTATGATTACTCTGATTCTGACGACAATAAAATGTATTTTGACATATGGAATAAGCAGGAGAGGCAGATGAAACTGCGTTTAATTCGCCATGCAACACTTCAAATCGAACTGGCCGGCCGGCATTTATTGATCGACCCGATGTTTGCGGAGTCGGGAGCTTACCGGTCGCTGACCCTGGGGACATCGGCTGCACGGAATCCGATGGTACCGATGCCGTGTTCAGCGGGGACATTGCTCCAACCGGATATGATCATCGTGACACATTCTCACTTCGATCATTTTGATTCGGCCGCTCGAAAGCTGCTCCCTAAACATTTGCCGCTGATTTGTCAGCCGGCCGACCGCAAACGGTTCCAAAGCTTTGGTTTTACACAGGCGATATCAGTTGATTCATCTCCGGTCGATATGGGCGATCTGCAATTTATTCGAACCAAAGGAAAGCATGGACAAGGCATTATTGGACAGGCGATGGGACATGTGTCCGGATTTGTCATCACTGCGAGCCACGAACCGCATCTCTATATTGCCGGAGATACGATTTGGGGACCTGACGTGCAGGATGTTTTAGATCGCTTTCACCCGGATATCGTTGTTCTTAACGCCGGAGCTGCACGATTCAATGCAGGAGATCCGATCACGATGACCGCCGATGATGTTATTAAAGTGTGCAGGGCGGCTCCCCGAGCGAAAATAACTGCCGTCCACATGGAAGCTGTCAATCACTGCCGCTTAAAACGGGCGGAACTTACCGATCGTTTGAGGAAAGCCGGCGCTGCACATCAAGTGAGTGTTCTTGCAGATGGAGAATTTCTGATGGATTA
>Ga0224521_1000381_pt1 | contig 13637 bp, 17 predicted proteins | sample CFST0metaG_FD_182731 | JGI IMG/M metagenome (GOLD analysis project Ga0224521, IMG submission 182731) | Peat soil microbial communities from Stordalen Mire, Sweden - C.F.S.T0 | ecosystem: Environmental > Terrestrial > Soil > Wetlands > Peat | place: Sweden: Norrbotten County, Stordalen Mire... | reverse complement strand
GGCCGGGATCCCGACAATAGATATTATGAAACTTACCGGGCATAAGACTGAAAAAGAGTTTCTTAAGTACATAAAGGTTACAAAGGAACAAACTGCAGTTAATCTTCTAAAAAATCCATATTTCAAAGCTCATCTTAAAATTGCAAAGTGATGAACAATAGTAAAACTTCTAAATTCGACTGGAATAATTTTATTCAGGCTATGTCAAACATTACAAATATGCCAACCGTGAGGGATATGCTTTATGAAAATACAAAGGAATTACATAAGAAGGATATCCCTAGTTTTAAAGAACAGTTTATAAAAAAATCCAGAGAAATCAGTTATGATGAAAGAAAAGAATACTATAATAAGGAAAAAGTTAATAGCAAATCTATTGAACTTATTGAGAATTTTTCCTTTGAATTTGCAATAGATGGCTCCTATGATATAAGCAAGGTTTTTGAATATGATAAACAATTCGGAAAATTACATAAATGGTTTCAGGGGAATCCAGAAAAGTGGAAGCTAACAAGGGTATGGCTTTATAGCTTTGGACGAGAAGCCGATTTAATAGAATTAGATATTGCTGAAAAGATTTTCTTACTCGACATCTTGTTAGAAAACAAATTAATTCACAGTGATAAATATGGACTTAACTCAGGAGAAGATAATTGTAAATTATTAGGAATCATAATGAATGTTCCCTGGACATCTATTGAGATGCCGTTAAAGCTAGTCAGTAGGGATTCCTTTGCGGATTTCGCAGCTATGACAGATAGTGATGCGCCCGCTGCCGCTAAAAAGAAAAAAAGGATAGAAAAAATGATTCAACTTTTAGAAGTCTTACAAGTAAATAAGAAATTTATAAGTTTATTGGATGCATATATATTGGGTTACAAGCAAAAATTTGAATAATAAATGAGTCACTATGAAAAATAGGAGTAACACCTCTGATAATTTTTAAACATCAATAATGGAAATTTGTATCAGTAAAAATACACTGATGCAAAATTCAATCATTCTTGAAAACATTTCCCCTGATCAGCTCTTCGCAAAAATTGAAGAGATCGTTTCCCAGGCAATTGATAAAAGACTACTGCCTAAAACTCCCCAAACATACATTACTAAAAAAGAGGCTGCAGCAAAGCTTAGGCTTTCCTTACCAACCCTGGGCCGGTTAATTTCTGACGGTACTATAAAAGGATATCGTATTGGGAGAAGGGTTTTATTCAAATCTGATGAAATAGAGCTGGCACTGACCGAGATTTCCAATCATAAATATAAAAGAAACTAATACACAACAAAAATACCATGACAGCTGAATTAAATTACAATAATGGAACCATCAAAATTAAATGGATCAAAAAACACAGTCTATTCCAATCTTCACCCGGAGATATAGATTTTGTATCTACGGAGGCTGCGATGACTTTAGTTCCAGCGGGATACGCAAAACAGATTACTGACCAGGATGAAGACTCTTTAATGAACCGTCTTAAAATCGGCAAAAAAATTAGAAGAGTTAAATTTTTAAGACCAGCTCCGGGCTGGGCTTACTCAGAAGGATCTATTGCTGATTTGAAAACTGATGATGCAGAAGAGTTAATAAACAAGAAATATGTTCAAGCTGTATCTGATAATTATAAGGATCCCGTTCTGGTAAAGGCAATAATCCCGGAATCAGATATGGTTAGGGTTTTGTTTATTAAACCCCATCCGGCCTGGTCTTACAATGCAGGAGATATTGTAAAAATGTACAATAAGGTTGCAGATGCGCTTTCAATTGGTGATTACATTGTACTTGTTCCGGATGATTATATTGTACCAGTAGTCGAAGGAGTAAAGATCCCTGAGTCAGAATTTATAGAAGTTGTTTTTCTAAGAGCACATCCCCAGTTTTCTTATAAAAGAGGCGACATAGGGAAAGTATTACCGGATGCCGCGAAAATATTATTAAAAGATGATTATGCGGATTTGTTTTCCGAAGATCTAAAAACAGGACCTCTCTCTTTGAAAAAATGGGAATTCCTCAGGAAGAAAGAAAAAGCAAAAAAGAAAAGAGGTTGAAGAAAGAAATTGACAATGTCTTAAATAAGAAATAATGGCATACGGTCTGAAATATGAACTCCTTTGCACTACTGTCAAAGGAAACCTTTACAAAGTAAAAATTTCTTTTGATGGTTATACAGGCAATCCTATTGATCGTAATGTTCCGCTATCACCGTTTAAGCTAAAAAAAGATAAAGCCGATTATATCAGAGGGACCTCCCTTGATTACTCAATTAGAGAAGAAATTGATTTTGAGTTCCTCGAATTTTACACTAATAAAACTAAAGCTGTGAAAGTTGAACTCTATGACCCTTCTGATATACTTATCTGGGCCGGATATAACCTTCCACAACAATACGCGACACCTTATGTGAGTGATCCAAATATTGTAAGCTTTACAGCTGCAGACGGTTTGGGGTTGCTTAAAAATGAACCCTTTACATTGACCGGGTTCATGAGCTTGCTCCAGATTATAATTTATTGCATTAGTAAAACAGAGTTAGTGCTGGGGTATTCAATAGCGATCAATATGTGGGCTACCTTGCATAATACTAGTCGGTCACCCCTGGAACAAACATATATTTATTCTGAAGCTTTTGCGGGACTAACTTGTTATGAGGTTCTCGAGGATATCCTGAAGATATTTAATGCTGAAATAACACAGAGCCGGGGCCGTTGGAGAATAACACGTTCAGCCGATAAAAAGAGCACCCGGATGCTTTATTCAACAGGCGGTGCTTATCAAGGTACCGAAGCAGGTCCCGACATCTTAATTTTGGGTTATCCTGGTACCGGTATTGACGTCTCTCCCAGGGGCAGCTTACAGATGTCTCTTGAACCTGGCGGTGCTCAAGTTGATATTAAAGAGAATTTTAATATCAGACATTCAATAATGTTGAACTCAGATTTTGCTTTGTATCATCTGACTAATGATCAAATGATCTATGATCCGCATTTTGAAAACTGGAATAAGAGTGGGGATTTTGTTCCAGTTCGTTTATATGATAGATCTGGTTCGCCATATGCTTTGATCCCTTATACAGGACTTCCTATAGCAATGAATCAGCCTATTGCAGTTGAAGCAGTAGAAGGTCAGACTTTTACATTCTCTGTTAAAGTTGGCACGATATATTATAATGCGGACTCCGCTCCTAACGCTTATGCCATAAAATTTAAAATTATGCTTTCACTATCCTGTGGAACCGATCAGTATGGTCCAATTATTTATTACCTGGTGAACAATCCAATAAAACTTCCTTCCCCTGACAATCGTACTTTGAAGGGATGGGTACGGCTTCCGGCCCCTTATTATATGGAATTCACACTAATGGCAAGTTCCTCGGGTTTACCTGAAATTAGTCAGGTAGAAGTCATAACTGATCCACTCCCTTTAAGCGGTATTCTTGATGTTAACCTTTTGGGTCCGGAAGAACATACACCCTATGTTGCCGGGGAGACTTATTTTGTTGCTTACCAGGATCTGATTGTAAGTCTTGCAGCTCCGACCGGCATAGAAGTACTTGCAAAATTTACAAATAGCACTGAACCCCAAAGTCTGCCTAATATAGAATTACCTATTACTGAAGGTTTTGGTAATGCTGCATTGATAACAAAGAACTGTCTTCTTTATGCGGATGGAACACCAATCACCTGAAAACTAACCTGACCTATGTTGAAAAAATGTACTTATAAATCGAAATGTTTGAAACGCATTAATAATCAATTCAATGGGAACAGTAATATCGAATCTTAAAGCGCATTTTGGAGTAGATACCACCGACTTTAAAGCGGGTCTGAAAGATGGCGAAAAAGCTATGTCGGATTTTAAAGGAGCTGCCGGCGGACAGATCGATGAGTTCGCCCGGTTGTTTGGTGTTAATATGACAGGAGTCAATAATGCTATAGGTACCGCAAGTAAATCGCTTAACTACCTCTCCCAAGCTTTCAAGGCTACAAAAGAGGAAGGAGCTAAAGTTTCCATTGGCATGGATGCTCTGAAAAAGTCTATTATGGCTACCGGTATAGGTGCATTACTCGTTTTGCTTGGTTCTCTTACTGCATATTTCACTGCGACGGAACGGGGTGCTAAACAACTCGCCTCAGGAATGACAGAATTAAAGGCCGTCGGGAAAGTACTACTTGAACATTTGGGAACTCTTGGAGAAGGCTTAATGTCACTATTCAGGGGAGATGTGATAAACGGTTTCAGCCAGATAAAAGAAGCTTTCACAGGAATTAAAGAAGAAGCAAAAGCTGCAGCTGCAGAAGCAAAGGCATTAGCGCAGAGTACATATGATCTTCAGTATATGACTATGCAGTATAATAACACAGTTTCAGCAGAAAATATCTTATTATCTCAATACCGGCTTAATGCAAAAGATTCAGAACTTTCCGCAACCGAAAGATTAAGAAATCTTGAAAACGCAGCCACTATTGAACATAAAATAATAAAAGGAGGATTGGCTCTTGATGCTGAAAAGCTTCTTAATGCACAGATGGCACTTCAGACTGATAAGGAGAGCATGGATCTTAAGAAGGCTTTATCGGCAGCTTACGATGCATACAATTATAAAATAGCTGAAGAGATAGATTACGATCGCACTCTCGAACGCGAAAAAGGCAAGTTAATAAAATTAGCCCAGCAGGAAGCTGATGCTAAAAAGCTGGCTGATTTAAAGGCATCAACCACAACACCTGACTATGCACCAACGAATAATTTACAAATCCCTGTGTTAAATACTCAAGTGCTTGATACTACAACTCTGGCACTCAATAAGATTAAAACATCTGTTACTGAATTAAGCGTTAGCATTAAAGGAGAGCTTATGCAGTCTTTTGAAGAGTTGGGGGCAAATTTAGGCACCTTCTTTGAACAGCTAGGAGAAGGAGATGCGAGTTTAAAAAGCTTCGGTAACATGATGTTGACCACTATGGCCGAATTGGCCGTCAACATAGGTAAAATAATTATCAGTATGGCAATTGCTAAGGGCTTGATTGAAAAGGCAATTGTAATACCTGGAGCCTGGCCGGTTGCCTTGGCTGCCGGTATTGCCCTGGTGGCCCTGGGATCGGCTTTGAAAGGTTCTATATCAAAGGCGTCTGCCGGCGGCGGCGTATCTTCGTCGATATCTGGATCTTCAGGAAGTAATGGGCTTACGTATGACATGCGGTCGGTAGCACAAGCACAAACGGTTAAGGTACAGGTAACGGGTGAACTGGTAGGCCAGGGCAGCACTTTACGTGCTGTAATCAAAAACGAAGAGAGCAGACTAAAGCTTACAACGTAAAAACTAAAATTCAAATGAAACAATCTGTGATTACGATAATAGTTTGGGGAGTTGTCCAGCTTTTGATTCTTTTAATGTCAATGATTCTCTGGAATTGGGTACTCCCGTCTATTGGTGTACCCAGGATCAATTTTCTTCAAATAGCTCTCCTGTATGCGCTAATTAAGATATTGAATTTCGATTGGATAAAACAGTTTTATGAAAGCTCAAAACTAAAACAAAAAAATAATGAAAACTAAACAAATAACATTTGGGCAGGTGCGGGAGATCCCCAAAAACGTCGAGGAAACTCGCAGAATTCCTTTTATACTCAGTACTGGTACCAAGGACCGGCACCATACTATTCTTAACCAGACTAACTGGCAACTCGACAATTACAAACGCAATCCTGTGATAGGTTATATGCATAATCTCTATGGAGATTTGTGTAATGCTCCTGATCCGGATGATATAATCGCTCAAACAAAGAGCATAGGAGTTATTCAGGAGGCAGGAGGCTTGCTAGCGTTAGCGGCATCTGCAGAATTCGAACCGGCAAGTTTAAACCTGAAGGCCGATAAGATATTCCGTAAGATAATTTTAGGCACCCTCGGCGCTGCTTCCGTTGGCTTCCTCGAAATAGGAAAAGGCAACTGGGGCAAGGGCGATGAAGCTAAAGGGCGGGATAATGAAACTTATCGTTTTGCAGGACAAGAGCTTTTGGAGTGGTCGGTTGTTAATATTCCTTCGAACCCGGATGGTGTTAAGCGAGCCATGCGTGATCAAACGACTGCAGCCATTTCTTATGCATTCCGAGCCCTGGGCGGGAAGTATCGTTTATCTGAAATAGAAACCATGACTGTGCGAGACATCCTCGATCTATTAGATGGTCGCGATCTGGAGATAAGAGAAAAAGATCCTGAGAAGGTCCGTAAAATGCTTGATTCAAAAGGGGCTCAATCTGATATTGATTCCATCATTGAAAAGCAATGGGTTGAACTTAAGAAAGGTGTTTTAGCCACATATGGGTTCGTTGATCCTTTAGAGAAACAAATTCAAGAATTTAAATTAAAACTGAAGAAATTTAAGAGTTGATTTTTAATTATTAAACATTTGCTTTCCATTTTTCCATTGCTGGCGGGGCTGCTCGTGATGCCTGGCCGTTATAACGGGCAGCCCTTTTTTTTACTTGATTTAAAGACATGATAACTCTTGACAAAATTAGAATTGGAGAAAAGGTTTACTACTCTGTAACATTATTTATGCAATTACATGGTCTTAAAACCCGCAAAACAGTTTATGATTGGATTCAGTCCGGGAAAGCAGAGAAAAAGAAAATTGGTACAGCAAGCTTCTTTTGTAAATTATAATTTTTTTAATGTATAAATAGACAATATGTATAATGGAAGGATATTTCAAAGTCAGCCGGAATATATTAGATAGTCAGATTTTTGCTCATCAAACCGCATTAAAAATTTGGATTTGGTGTCTGGCAAAAGTAACATTCAAAAAAAGATACGTACCTGTGAAAATTAATAAAGGAGAAACTATAGTTGAACTCTTACCAGGACAATTCATTTTCGGACGGTTTAAAGCTGAAGAAGAGTTAAACATTGATGGTTCAACCATTTACAAATGGATTCAGAAATTTTCTAGTGCAGAATTTAATTTGATAAAAATAAAGAGTAACAACCAATATTCTATTATAACTCTATGTAAATGGGAAGAATATCAAAATAATAAGAATACAGATATAACAACCAAAGAACAGCCACATAACAACCATGTGAAAACCATAGAACAGCCATGTAACACAAACAAGAATGTAAAGAATGTAAAGAAAGTAAAGAATGATAAAAAAGAAGAAGAAAATAGCACTCAACTTTTTAAAGATTCAATTTTTACTTTTAAGAATCAGTACTCGGAAATAATGTTAGATGAATTTTTTAATTATTGGTCGGAGTTTAATAAAAGCAAAACAAAAATGCGATGGGAACTTGAAAAGGTTTTTGAAATTTCAAAAAGGCTGACTACATGGCAAAGAAATTGTTTAAAATTTGAAAAAAACAGAAGCAGTCAGAAAGCACAATCACCAGAAACTCGCAACGTAAAAAGAGTGAATGATTTATGGAAAGACGAAGAAAGAAAATTGACAACTAGTAATCAGGATGGAAAAAAATGATTTTTTGAAACATATAGGCCCGAAACCCTTTTTGGAGTACAAGGAATATGATTTTGCGCAGCGTTTTGAATCAATGATTCAAATTGCAAATGTCATTTGTCCTGGCTTCGAGTTGACAGGGCATAACAAAAATCTATACGAATCTGGAATAAGGTATTTTGCCGGAGATCCGAAATCTGAGTTTCCTCTAAACAAGGGGTTAATGCTCTATGGTCCTGTGGGAACCGGGAAAAGTTTATTTTTTCGAATTATGAACCTTCTTAATGAAAGCACTGGGGGGCAAAATGGATTTACTGTGCTTTCAATTAACCAAGTAATTGATGGAGTTGCAAAAAGCGGACACAAGTATTTTGCTGAATCAGGAATAACATTTTCAAATTATATCTATGGATTTGATAAATCCAAAAAACATTTGTTTCTGGATGATCTTTGCCTATCATCTGACTCTGTAAATTATTTTGGCAATAATATTGATGTAGTTTTTAATTTTATTCAACGTAGGTACGCGGCATATATAGAGAATTTTGTTTTAAGTCATATCACGACCAATTTAAAACCAGAACTCTTTCTTAAACATTATGGAGAAGCTGTGTGGTCAAGGATGAACCAGCTCTTTCTTTATGTACCTCTTTTGGGAAAGGATCACCGCAAATGAATGAGAGTTTCAAAAATACAGTATTTGAAGAGGATCTGAGGGACCTGAGAAGCTTCTTTGAAATTGTGAAATTACCTGAAGATCCCATAAGGCTGAATAAATACAGTAAAATCACAGATGTTGAACTTTTAGTTAAAAGTCACTTAAATATATTGAAATGTCATAAAGGCAATTTAAGATTTAAGCCTTACCTGGATAGATTGATGGAACTAAAGCAATTTATAAACCAAAATCTTAAATAACGTGGAAAATATTGATTCACAAAGCAACTTTCAGGCTCCACTGATCTTTTCTAAAAAGTTCAGATCTCAAAAAGTTATTCTCCGGCTCACAAACTTTTTAGAAAAGTGTGAAACCAAAAAAGTTATTCTCCGACTCACAAACTTTTTAGAAAAGTTCAGATCTCAAAAAGTTATTTTCCTGCTGACAAACTTTTTAGAAAAGTGTGAAACTGAAAAAGTATATCTCTCACTCCGGAACTTTTTAGAAAAGTGTGAAACCAAAAAAGTATATCTCTCACTCCGGAACTTTTTAGAAAAGTGTGAAACCAAAAAAGTTATTCTCCGACTCACAAACTTTTTAGAAAAGTTCAGATCTCAAAAAGTTATTTTCCTGCTGACAAACTTTTTAGAAAAGTGTGAAACTGAAAAAGTATATCTCTCACTCCGGAACTTTTTAGAAAAGTGGATTTTTACGCATCGCAAATGCCCATTAAATGGCAATGTTCAAAATGCAAAATAAGAGAAATGGAGATTTTTATATAGAATTGATTTGAATGAATCACCGTAAAACAAAAAAATAATAAAATGATTATCAATGATTTAATCTTACAGAATGATAAGCTTTCACAGCAAATGAAAGCTTATCAGAAAGAAATTGAAAAACTGATACGCCTGAGAGATATGATCAGACAGGATCCCGGACCACAAAAGCAATATCCATTTGTTCTTTCTGTAAAATTAAAAAATACAATTGCCCTGGCAGTAGATGATTTTGAAAGGATAAACGACATGTACGATCAAAACACTCACAATTCTGAAAGGATAAAAGAGAATGGATGCTTCGGATTTATACAATTGGCAACAATCGGTAGTGAATACCTACAGTCTCAATATTCAAAGATTAAAAACAGCAAATTGAAAATACATAAAACAGTTGTAGATATTTGTCAATTGATTGAGAATGATAATAATAATAATATAAAATAAGGTTATGAATACTGAATTGCTCACAAGTAATTTGCTTAATGATTTTTTTGAGAATACTGATTTTAAGCAGGAATCTACTGCATTAAACTACAGAAGGACCATACCTTACTTTGTTATTTTTCTTACTACCGTTGGAAAGCTTATTATAGATGCTACTCCTGCCGAAGCAATTGCCTATAAGCGATATCTGAGAAATGACAAAAAATTGTCTCCTTCCACAATAGATAATTATTTTGCAGCATTACGAAAGCTTTATACATACCTGGTCAATGAGGGAGTATGTCAAAAAAATATAATAAGTAGCATAGAACGGGTTAGAGATAAGAGGCCGGTATTTGCCAGAGCATGGTTAACACTTGACCAGGTATATCAATTAATGGATGTTGTCAATGGTCAAAATATTAACTGTAAAAGAAACCGCGCGATTATACACTTAATGTCTATGACTGGCCTCAGATGTATAGAAGTTTCCAAAGTAACCTTTGACGATATTCAGTATGATCACCCAAACAATAATAAACTTCAGATACAACGCAAAGGATCAAACGAGAAAAGCGGTCAGATAACCATACCTGATTATATACTCGATTCGTTAAAAGAATACTGGGACATGAGGTCAGATGAAATGAAAGGAGGCGTTCCGATGTTTCTTTCTCATGCTCCGGGATCTAAAGGAACAGCATTGCATCCTCAGTCTATCAGTAAAATAGTAAAGGGTGGATTAAGAAACATTGGTTTAGATAGTAAGACTTACTCTTGTCACAGTCTGAGATCAACTGCCACTAAACTTGCACGGTTAGCGGGCAGTGGACTGTTTGAGATTCAGTATATGCTCGGGCACTCGAGGCCAACCCAGACGGAACATTACCTGAGGGGTTTAGGTGATAGCACAGGTGAGGAAGGTAGAGCAATATTAAACATATGTGAATATGCCCGCAAACAAAGGCAAAACAATATAAAATGATCAACTTTATAATAGTTCATTCACCTTTAATGCTGTAAACAAATAGGTTTATTGCCTAAGACAAAATGAACTTTATATGTACTTGATAATCAACTTTATAATTTTTTGAGATAATAAATGTTTACGGCACTCAACAGGATGTATAGTGTTATCAATCAGGTAGATATTAACTTTCGCCACCGCCAGACCCTAGGGGGGGGAAAATCTCTAGGGCAAAAGTCCGGACGACCGTAAGCCCTCAAAATCGTTGCCTCTGTCAAAACTGGAGGGGGGGATATAGGAGTATACTGATATGATCAAACAAAATGACCATTTATAGGATTAAGCAGTCATTAAAATGAAAAGTGAATTTTTTCCGGGGGGAAAAATCAGAAGTGAAAAGTGAATTCAACCATAAAATAATTGTTGTATGAAAAATGAAAATTATTCTTTGACAAGGTCCTCGTTTGATTCTATAAATTCATTTACTGTTAAGTATAATGAAATTGTAAAAGAAATTGTCATTGACTGTGCTCTTTCTCCAATAGAAAAGATGGGGTTCTTTAACGCTGGAAAGGAGTTTCCCATGAGAGCTGTGTGGGATACGGGATGTGCTGGCTGTCAAATAACAAGAGATTTTGCCAATAATATAGGTTTAAAAAGTCATCGAAAAGCTAAGCATTACTATAAGGGATCTTATTCTGAGAAAAATTGTTATATGGCTTACATTCATTTGCCAAATGGTATCGGAGTACCTGTTGAGTTGGCGGAGGTGAAGTGGTCGTCCACTCCTATCATAATCGGTATGGATATAATCTGCAAGGGTAATTTTTTTATTGAAAACACAACCTTAAATACGCTTGTGAGATTTGATATGTCTCAGAACGAACGAATTAATGTTAGTAAACCAGGAATGGACTTTAAAATAGAAGTACCAGATCTAATAACGGAAGAACCGAAAGAAAACTCAATCCTGTTAGAATATGGTAAAATTGTACAAAGCCTTCATTTTCAATGCAAAATATCAACTCCACAACCAAACATCAAGCCATTGACGGTTTTAGCCGCCTGGGACACCGGGGCCGAAAGGAGCATGATATCCAAATCTCTTGCAGCAAAATTAAATGTTAGAAGAATAGGTAAAATGTCGATGATGAGTGTAAATTCACCTCAGATAGTAGATACATGTTTCGTAAATGTTCATTTATTTGATGGCAGCGATATTCCAGTTTTCGCTGGTATCCAAGATGAAGATGAAAGACAGGATCTTCTTATTGGTATGGATATCATAAGTATGGGCAATTTTTCAATAGAAAGTATCGGCTTTGAAACTTCTCTTTTGTTCAAATTACCAAATTAAATGAATTGCCAGCTCGAAGAGCCTGTTTATAACTACTCTTCCCCAAATTCTTACCCCAAATAAAAAAACCGCCTGATAATCAAGCGGTTATATCGTTTTTTGGCGGTGCGGACGGGACCTCAATTTATCTTATCAACAAATGATGTTATTGGCTTAATGATGCTGTAATTCATATAATTACATTATTATCATATTATCACAATTCATCATAACATATCATAATGTTAATAATATTCTTACCCTGATTGTTACCCCGTATAGTATTATTACTTACATTTGCTTTATGAACCTATAAAAACAAATAAAATGGAAACTAAAACTAAAAAAGAACAAAAAGCAGTATTAACTTGCGAAGAACTTATTCAAAGTGAACCTGGAGCTCCAATTACAAAACGGAGGCTTATTGATTATGATCTTTCTCCATTGAAAAGGATAATCGAATGCGGGGGAATAGATGAACTTATTGAAACCCTTAAAACATTGCACAATGATATAGTTGAGTCTTCACTTATGTCATTTGAAAAAGGCAAACATGGAATATTTGAAAATAATCCGGATTTGGTTGAACAACTATTTGTCATAAAAACACTTGCAGATTGCTTTGATGAAATCAGATCTGAAACTTATCAACTTAAAAACTATCCGGTTGAAGCTATTGTTTTTTCAGAATAAAGCAAAATGGCAGTCCGTGTAATCTTCAAACTTAAGGAACCACAGGCAAAAATCCCTCCTGCAGCTCAAAAGGAGACTCCTGTTAATCCGTTTTTCAATTATGGTCACTTTGTACTTACCACGGAAGGGAAAAAGAAGTACACCCCATTAAAGTACGCTACAGGTGAAAAGATTAAACCATATTACTGGAAAGATAAACCGGTTTACAGGGCAAAACAGTCCAGGGACTTCGATTATGAGAATTTCAATATTCACCTGGACAATGTTGAAGGAGCTGCAAAGAAAGTCTATAGGATCGAAAGGAATAAAGGTCATATTCCGACTCCGGACCAGCTCCGGGATCTTCTTTCTTATGAACTTAAAAGAAAACTGATCCCTGGTACCGTTACCCTGAACGGATATATTAAACAGTTTCTTATAGATATTAAGTCAGGCCATACAGAAACGGCTAATAAAACAAAGTTTAAGTATAGTACAATCAGAAGCTTTGAAGGACTTCAGCAACAATTCGATAAGTTCCAGAAGGAGAAAGGGAAGCTTTATGATTTTGCTGATATCACAATGGATTTTTATGACGACTTTGTTCGATATTTCAATGATAAACAGTATTCTCCTAATTCAATAGGTAAGCATATAAAAAGCCTTAAAATAGTAATGCACAGGGCAAAGGATGAAGGCTTGCATACTAATTCAGAGATTGATAGGAAGAAGTTTAAGGCAATTAATGCAGAGGTCCAGGAGATCTATCTGACTGAAAAGGATATTGAAAAACTGCTCAGTTTGGACCTCTCAAAAAATAAACTTTACGACTCAATCCGGGATATATTCCTGGTAGGTTATTTCACAGCTCAGAGATTTTCAGATTATTCCAGGATCAGTAAGGATAATATCAGACCTCTCAACTCAGGGGGAAAGGTTATAGATCTTATTCAGCAAAAAACAGGGGAGAGGGTTGTTATCCCGGTCCGTCCGGAACTGGATAAGATTCTTAAAAAATATGACTATAACCTTCCTAAATCATTTGAACAAAAGGTAAACGAAAATATTAAAAAAATTGCGCTCCTGGCAAAGATTGAAGAAACTGTTATAATTGAAAAGACAGAGGGCGGGCTTAAGATAAAAAGACCAAAGAGCAAAGCAAGTCTTATTAAAACTCATACAGCCCGAAGATCCGGAGCGACTAATTTGTACCTGGCCGGGATCCCGACAATAGATATTATGAAACTTACCGGGCATAAGACTGAAAAAGAGTTTCTTAAGTACATAAAGGTTACAAAGGAACAAACTGCAGTTAATCTTCTAAAAAATCCATATTTCAAA
>Ga0224521_1000374_pt1 | contig 13744 bp, 12 predicted proteins | sample CFST0metaG_FD_182731 | JGI IMG/M metagenome (GOLD analysis project Ga0224521, IMG submission 182731) | Peat soil microbial communities from Stordalen Mire, Sweden - C.F.S.T0 | ecosystem: Environmental > Terrestrial > Soil > Wetlands > Peat | place: Sweden: Norrbotten County, Stordalen Mire... | reverse complement strand
CGATAAATTGTTTTGAAGTCGGGTTTTTGATTACAGGTTTTTTGTATTGAAGGCAGAGCTGATGTGTAAAGGCTGTCCCGAGTCCGATAATATTTCCATCGACATCAACATTACAAAATATTACGGTGCCGTCACCGGATAAAACATTTTTCAGCGTTCTCTCTTCATACAAACCGGATTCGGTTTCAATGAGTCCATATGATTTCAAAGATGTGTCATACCCGTTTTCAGTTAAATATCCTTTAGGGCAATAACCTCCGGTCGGAATTTTCAGAAATTTTCCGGCATCGAGTCCGGCTCTATCCGCCCCGGCTTGTCCGCCTGAGATTATTTTTTTAATCATTTTAAATTTCCATGAATTTATAATAAAACTAATATTTATAATATCATTTTATTATTATTAAAGGATTTGCTATTCAATAGATTCGCTCGTCCAATTTAGGCAATGAAACAATAAATTTACTTCCCTTTCCCGGAGTACTTTCAACCGATAAAGTTCCGTTATTTTTCTCGACGAACTCTTTGCATATTACAAGACCTAAACCTGTTCCTTTTTCTTTTTCCGTACCGGCTGTAGAAAAAGCCTTTTCTACTCTGAATAATTTTGGAATATTTTCTTCTGGAATACCGATACCCGAATCAATAACAGAAATTAAAATATTCCCGTTATATTCTTCAGCAGTTAAATTAATTTCGCCTTCCGCCCTTGTAAATTTAATTGCATTTGAAAGGAGATTTCTCAATATCGTAGTTATCATATTTCTGTCGGCAGAGACAAATAAATCACCGGTTACTTTTGAAGTTAAACTTATTTTTTTACTGTCCGCATTTTCCCTGAAAATTTTTGTCGTCGAATCTATCAATTCCTTGACATAAATAATTTCCGGTAATGCATTAATCCTGCCTGTTTGTGAGCCTGTCCATTTCAAAAGGTCATCGAGAAGATTAAAAGTTTCATTAGCGGACTCATAAATATTGCGGGCATATTCTGAAATCCTGGGTATTTCCAGTTCTTCAATGTTTTTGTCGAGCATTTCGGAATATCCCAAAATTGTCTGAAACGGGCTTTTCAGATCGTGAGCTATTATCGAATAAAATTTATCTTTTGTTGCATTCAATTCCGCTTGTTCTTCGGCGAATTTCCTTAATTTTTCTTCTGTATGTTTTCGTTTTGATATATCCCTGATAATTGCAACTATAGCTGTCGGATTTCCTTCCGAATTTCTTATAAGCGAAGCGTTTATATCGGCAGGAAATACGGTACCGTCTTTTTTTATCATTCTTCTTTCAATATTACCTGAATATCCATAAGTTATAATTTCATTAATTTTTTCTTTTGCGTCTTCCCATTCTTCTTCGACAATCAGACTCGATAATGCTTTTCCTACCACTTCATCAGAATCGCCGTACCCGAACATTTCCACTGTTCGCTGATTTAAAAAGACAATATCTCCTTCAAGATTTATGACATTAATCGCATCGGGCGAAGTATTTACAAGGGAACGATAACCTTCTTCGCTGTCTCTTAATGCTTTTTCGGTTTTTTCGAACTCTGTAATATCACGCAATATTGCTATTTCATAAATTTCTCCTCCCAGTTTATAACCTGATACATGCACTTCGAGGGAAAATTCCGAACCATCTTTTCTCAAACCTTTAGTGACATACGAAGAAGGGACAGGTTTGCCTATTATTCTATTCTTAGTATATTCCATAATACGTTCCCGTTCGCTTGAAGCAATGAAATTAATTTCGGATTTACCTTCTATTTCGTTTGCGTCATTGTATCCGAATAATAACACGAATGCAGGATTATTTAAAATATTAATTCCGTTTATTGTTACGCCGATTGCATCAACGGAACTCTCAAAGATTGCCTGAAATTTTGCTTCGTATTCACTAAGGGCCTCCTTGGATTTCTTATGCTCTGTTATGTCAGAAATAATAGTAATTGAACCCACGATATTTCCGGCTGCATCATGATACGGAGTTCCGTTAATGTGACACCAGACCAGATCTCCGTTTTTCTTTTTAAGTCTTATTTCATAGGAATCCGAAATGCCTTTTACCCGTTCATTATTTTTCCCATTAATAAATTCTATATCATTTTTATCATACAGTAAATCATAACCATTTGTGCCTTCCAGCTCGTTAATCCCATACCCGAATAATTCACAGAATCTTTTATTGGTAAATATAATTATGTTTTTATTATCCTGATATAACACGGCTTCATTCAGGTTTTCAATCAAAGATCTGTATTTCAGTTCACTTTCTTCCAGGGCTATCTGCGTTTTCTTTCTTTCGGTTATGTCCCTTGTAATTCTAATTATTCTTCCTTCGTTTGTTAATGTTAATGTTAATTCCTGATATATAATGCTTCCATCCCGTTTTTTTCCCGTTGTTTCACCTATCCATGAGCCTTTTTTATTCAGTTCAGGAATAACAATTTCTTCAAATTTTTTAATTTCATCCGGATGATGAACCAGTTTCCAGCTTCTTCCTATAATTTCCTCGGGGGATTCATACCCATAGGTTTTCAGGTAGGAATCGTTTGTATATATAAATTCTCCCTTGTTATTGCAAATAGCTACTCCATCCCTTGTGGATTTTAAAGTAAGGGCAAGGTCAAAATTGTCAAGTATATCAATATCACCGTTTGTGTGTTTCCTCTCGGGATTATCAAAACGATTTTTATTGTTCATACTGTATAATAAATATTTTAACAAAATATTTCGGCAGCGGCAAGAATAATTAATATAATAAATATATTTGATTTATATTAGAAAAAAATAAATATTAAATTAATCGCACCGGTTTATATGAAACTCAATCTTATTATTAATTTAATAACTTAATAATTAAATAGAAATTATAATGTATAATTATTTCCGGAAAGAATTGAATTTATTCTTTTCTTCGCCTTCTTTTTCTATAGGCTTTTCCCGAGCCCAGATAAACCACCAGTGCAACAACAAGATGAATCCAGAACCAGGGATTATGTGTACCGAGATTATCTACTATATAAATCAGTACAAGAACGCGGGGTAAAAAAACCGTTAGCAGAACATCACCGATGAAAGGTACATTATTTACCGGAATTGAATGTAATAAATAAAAGATAACCAATGTAATCCGGGGAATAAATAAACTTAATATTAAAAATACAGTGTCCATAAATTTTATTAATTCATTATATACAAATTTATTAATAAATACGGAAAAAAATAAGGGCAGTTTCACAGAACATCGAAAATCGAGAATATAATATACTTTTTAAATAAACGATAAAATGAATTATAGAAATTGAAAAAAAAATCCTGAGTACGTAAACTTGGGAGGTATACCGGGAGGGGGAAGCCCGGTAACGTACTCAGGAATAATGGTAAAATTTTGTTAATATCGTCAGATTAAATATCCAACTTTTTTAAAAACAACAGAGATTATAATCTGTCCCCTTTTATTTCCTTCTTCTCTTATTCTTTAAAATTCACTTCTAAAATCCTGATTATTAATAAAATCTAAAAGGGGACGGGAGAAAAAATATTAATCTAAGAATATCATCATATTATTTTTTTGCTATTATTTACAAATTTCAGATATTCAAGTACAGCTTTAGCATCATCTTCGCTTACATTTTTCAGAACCATTTTTACTGCGTGAGTCAGGAATAAATATTTAGCATCTGCATCTTTGCTAATCATTTCTTCCGGGTTAATAATCATATTTAATATCCATTCCGCTTTACGTCTTTTTACGACATCTCCAAGCTCCGGTCCTTTAAAATTAACATCGAGGGAATGACAGCTAAGACATTTTTTCGAAAAGATAATCTCCCCCATGGCAGCCATTTCATCACTGCCCTTAACATAAACGTTATTTTTTATTATACCTGTAAATTTTACTTCATCGTCAGAGCAAGACAAAGCGAAAAGCAACCCGTTGAAAATCAATAATAACATTAAATATATAAGTTTTTTGGAATATAACATATATTCATTATTTTTTTCTTTTCAATGCAAATAATTTGTTTTTAAATATATGGCTAAAGAGCTTTAATATTTTATAAAAATTAATTTCTCTGATTGCATTAATTTTTTTATCCCGGAATAATTCCTTTTCGATATTATAATCACCATCGGAAGGATGCCACCCATAATCAATATATATTTTATTTAAATCCATGTTTTAATAAAAAACTTTTACGTCCTTTTAAATGAGCAGTAATATTTTAGAGACCGATATTGCGATTTGAAACAAAAAATGCAGAACCCTTATAAATGCAAGTAGCAGAACTAAAATATAAATATTTTTATAAGGTTTATTCAGTAAAAGATAACACGCTCAACCCCTTAAAATTTGCTCTCCTCCCGAAAAGCCCTCATTAAACCAGGACTTAAAAGGGCTGAATATGTTTATCTCTTACTAAGAAATTTTAATATGTTTTTACAAAGAACATCTTCGAAACCAACACTTCAGCAAATTTATTAATTACATATCAATCCGTTCAAAATTGCCAGATATGTTCCCGCCATAACAACGCCAAGTTTCATAGCTTTAACCATATCGTTCTTAGCGCTGGATTCATCATTTAAATAATCCATAAACACTTTTCCGCGATGATAATAAGCATCGGCATATTTGCCGTTAAATTTAATAGCAACCGAATAGTCTTTTATTGCCCCGATGTAATCTTCTGTTTTCTCTTTCAACAAACCCCTGCAAAGATAAGCAAGTAAAAATGTAGGTTCTTTTTGTATCGCTTCGTTAAGGTCGGATTCTGCTTCCTGGAACAGTTCCATCCTGGATTCAATATTTCCCTTGTTGCATAAAATCAGGGCGCTGTCCGGATTAATTTCATTTGCCTTATTTATATCATTCAATGCTTCTTCGAAACAGCACAGGTGGCAGAATAAGTTTGCCCTGTTATTATAAGCTTCAGACCTTTCAGGCTCGAGCTTTATAGCTCTGTTATAATCCTCGAGGGCGCCATTAAAATCGCTCAAATTTCTTCTTACGTTTCCCCTGTTAATATATGCCGCATAGTTTGATGAATTTTTCTTTAAAACCATATCAAATACCTTTTTAGCATATTCCAGGTTTCCTTTTTTTGCGGCTTCGACTGCTGAATTAAACTTATTTTTCATTATGATATTATGATTTTAATATTTTACAATTCTATTTATTTAAAGACGTACTAATTTGGAAATTTTTTTCAGGGTTTTTGGTGGAACTTCAAGCTAACAATTTTAAAAAACTTCCTCTTGCTAATTAATATTGAAACTTGATGTAACTTCGCATAAACACCGTAAAATGTCAATAATAAGGAATATGATTTTCGTGTAATAATAATTATGACAGGAAACAGGACAAAAGATTATTCAAAACCGGGCTTCCGGAAAAAAAAATTTCCGATTAAAGATAATATAAACATTGGAACCCCTTATCTGTTGTGGATTTTTCGATATTATATAATTTCTTTACGGGTATATTTTAATGAAAGTTGAAAACACTTCTTATTTCGGGTGATTACGGAAGAGAAAGTGATTTGAATGGTTATAAAAATATTCTTGACGGGATATTTAAATTTTTGAAATCACTTTCAAATGAAATATATTAATGCAAAGACAGGGAAGAAACGATATCAGTTAAAATATTTCTAAAAATATTTTCAAAAGAGTGGAATAAATCCGGCGAGCAAACAGAATACATTCAATATTATTTTTTTTTGATATTACAGGAAGTATTTTGGAAAATTAATTAACAGAGAAGATTATTCGCCGCGGTTTTTTTCGATAACTTTGTGAATTGAAGCTGTTACATCCTGCGGTAAAGTAGATTTAAAATAATATTCCCCTGCTATCACTTTCTTTATTGCGTAAATTAAATTATCGGAGACATCCATTTTGTTAAGGTAACCTATAGCACCTGCTTCAATCATTTTTAAAGCAAATTGTTCTTCCGGAAAGACGCTTAATATTAAAACGGGTATTTTATATTTTGAATACTTTAAATTTTGTAACACTTCGAGTCCGTTTATATCGGGCAAATTGATATCAAGAATTAATAAATCATATTTATTATTCTTCAATAATTCCAGAGTCTGCATACCGTTTTCGGCTTCTCCGCTAATCTTCATATCAGTTTCTTCGGAGATAATTTGTTTAACTCCTGCCCTGATATTCGGATTATCATCTGTTATTAATATATTTATCATTTTTATTTTAATTCTTCAAATTACATCAAACATATATACACAAATGTAAAATCATAGAAAATCTAACATACTATCTAAATTATTAACAATTTCACCTGAATAATAATTCGTAATATATGATAATTAAATACTTTTCTCTCAAATTTTATTCACTACTGCAAAAAATATCCGATTAACTACAATGAAAAAAAATAGTAATAACTATGATTCTGTTGTCATAATAATTACTACTTTTTGTGGAAGCAAATATAAAAAGAGCCGAGAATTGGGAGATGTTAAATCCGGAGAAAAAACACACCTCGCTAATAGAGGATGATGTCCGTTTTCTCCCCCCTTTGAAGGGGGGATTAAAGGGGGATGATGGAAATGAGAATATTGATAAAAAATAATTTGAATTAAATTAATGAGTAAAATTTTCGGTGAATATGTCTAAGGTTTTAATTGTGGATAAGAATGCTATTAAAAAATTTGTTATCAATTTATTTAAATTTTATTATAACCCTTCTGAAGATGTAATGAAATATAATCAATTAAAATCATCCCCCCTGCCCCCCTTCTAAGGGGGGTAAGAACTTAGAATGACACCCCCTTGCTTCCTTTTCAAAGGGGAGAGAGAATGTTAAATATTCGATTTACTTAAAACGGTATTAATTATCTTTTTTAATTCAAGAGTTTTGAACGGTTTGGAGATGTAATCATCCATGCCGTCGTTTAATAAATCTTCCCTGTCTCCTTTCATAGCGAAAGCCGTCATTGCTATTACGGGTACTTTTTCATATCCCGGGAGTTTTCGTATTTTCCTTGTAGTTTCAACCCCATCCATACCTTTCCCGAGATTTATATCCATAAGAATCAAAGAAAACGTATGGGATTTTGCCATTTCAAGTGCGGATTTTCCGTCAACGGCAAAAGATAATATGTAATCTTTGTTAAGAATAAAGTTGATATATTTACTTGTAAACACATCATCATCCACACACAGCAAATGTATGTTTTTTTTCTCTGATTCCGGTATTTCTTCCACCTCTGTTTCTTTTTCGGGTTCAACTTCTATAATATCAGTTTCAAGCAGAGGAAATTCAATTTTAAATACAGAGCCGACACCGACTTCGCTTTCTACGGTAATAATACCTCCTGTTTTCTCTACAAAATTTTTAGTAATGGTTAAGCCCAGTCCGGTTCCTTGAAAACCCCTTCCGAAACCTTCGCTAACCTGGCGGAATTCTTCGAATATTAAATTAATCGAATCTTCAGGAATACCAATACCTGTATCGGATACACTTATGACTGCCTTTTTTTTGTTTTTGATTTTTTCTGTTTTCACCTCGACTGTAACTCCGCCTTTTTTGGTAAATTTAATTGCGTTATTGATAAGATTGTTTATAGCTTCCCATAACATTCTATCATCCACTTTAGAAATTATTTTTTCGGAAGATGTAATAAATGAGAATAATAAATTTTTCTTTTTCGCCTCGGCAACATAGTTTTCAAATACTTCTTTTGTAAGACTTACAATATTCACATCGCTTGATTTTATTTCCAGTTTTCCGGCTTCTATTCTTGAAAGGTCAAGAATCAGATTCAATGTTTCCATTAATCTCTTTCCGCTTTTTAATATACAATCCGAAAATTCCTTTAATTCGGAATCATCTGTCATATCTTTCATAAGCTCGGCAAATCCAAGAATTCCTACCATTGGTGTACGAAGTTCGTGGCTCATATTTGCAAGAAAACTTGTTTTCAGACGTTCGGATTCTTCGGCTTTTTCTTTTGCATTTATTAATTCAATTTCTCTTTTTTTCTTTTCAGTAATATCTTCTTTTACTGCAAGGTAATGTGTAATTTTACCTTCCGAATTTTTAACAGGAGAGATAGAAGCATTTTCCCAATAGAGTTCACCGTTTTTCTTTTTATTATGAAATTCGCCTATCCAGACATTCCCCGAGGAAATTGTTTTCCAAAGTTCTTTATATTCTTCAGGCGATTTTTCATCCGATTTTAATATCCTGGGGTTTTTTTCAATAACCTCTTCAGGGCTATAACCCGTTACTTCGACGAATTTAGGATTCACATATTCAATATCACCATTCACATCGGTAATTACAACCGTAACCGGGCTTTGATTAATTGCCTGTGATATTTTAATTAATTCATCTTCTGCGCGTTTACGGTCTGTTATGTCACTTAAAAAAATAACAGAACTTTTTACAATGCCATATTCATCTTTTATCGGAGTAGCACTTGCATTGAGCCATAATATTTCCCCTGACTTCTTTCTACCCCGGGCCATATGCTTAATTGAGTATTCTATATCATGTTTATGAAATTTTTCGCGAACCATTTCTCTATCATCATCAATTACAATAACATCGATACCGGTTTTTCCTATCAGTTCCTCGTTAGTATAACCAAACATTTCGCAAATGCGATTATTTACAAACTGAATTTTATCATTATTATCCACCTGCATAATCCCATCGTGCATTGATTCAATCAAGACACGATACCGTTCTTCACTTGCGATTAATTCTTCTTCGAATTTCTTCCTGTCGGTAATATCTCTTGAAATTACTAATGCGGCTTTTTTACCTTTATACATAAAAGCTGTTGCAGTTACTTCAACATCAATCGAACTTCCATCCAGGCAAATAAATTTTTCTATTTTTAAAGGAATATCAACGAATTCACTATTAATAAATGATATTCGCTGGGATATGATTTCTTTATAATCAGGATGAACAAAATCTATAACTTTTCTTCCGACAATTTCGTTTTCGTTTTCTGCTTTAAAAAGTTTAACGCCTGCTGGATTAATAAATTCAATTTTCCCTTCATATTGAATGAATATAGTTTCAGGTGACAATTCGAAAAGTTTACGGTAGCGCTCTTCGCTTTCTTTTAATAATTCATCGGATATTTTCTTTTCGGTTATATTTCTCAATAATCCTTCTACGCCTATAGGGTTTTTATTTTTATCGAATCGAATATGAGCGTTAACAGAAGTATAGATTAAATTTCCATTTTTATGTTTGAGCTTTACATCGTAATCGGAAAGTTCGCTTTTATCAGTTATAGCATTAATAAAATTAATTCTATCTTCCTTATTATAATAAAATAAATCCACCGGCTTACCAATTAACTCTTCAGGTTTCCAGCCAGATTGTTTGTAAATAGACGGACTGACATCAGTTATTATTCCATTATTATCAGCCTGGTAAAAGATATCCTGAATATTTTCGAAAATCGTCCTGTACTTTTCTTCGCTATCCCGCAATATTTCTTCCGATTCCTTTCGTTCAGAGAAGTCAACCAATGACCCTATAAGCCGGGTTGGTATTCCTTTATTATTGCGAATAACAAATCCGCGGTCCAAGACATAGGCATAAGAATCATCCTTTCGTCTGAAGCGATACTCAACTGACCATGAATCCCCACCGCTGTTTATTATCTTATCAGTTGTTGAAATAGCCCTGTCGAAATCTTCGGGGTGAATTTTCTTTTTCCAGTAATCAAATTTTTCGTTAGTACCTTCATACCCGAAAAGTTTATTATATGAATCGCTAAACCAGCCTACTCCATTTGTTAAATTCCAGTCATATATAATATCATTTGTTGCGCGGGAAGCAAGTTGAAATCGTTCTTCACTTTTCCGCAATAATTCTTCAGATTGCATCCGTTCTGTTATGTCCTGATTTACTCCATAAGTTTTTATTGTGCGCCCGGAAGAATCTTTAACGGTAAAAATTTTGACGGAAATATAACCAACTTCTCCGTCTCCATACAGAATACGATGTTCCAATATTTTACTATAATTCGCATCATTGCTTTCAATAGTTTCCTGAATTTCTTTAACGACAATTTCTATATCATCCGGATGGACAAAACGCCGGGCATATTCAGATGATGACATTTTATATCCACCGACCTGTTCCGCCGTTACACGGAATATCTTATAGAAATTATCGTTGAAGGTAAATTCATCTTTAATGACATCATATTCCCAGGGACCGAGGTGAGCAATATCCAGTGCTTCGGAAAGTTGCTTTTCGCTTTTTCGAAGGGCTTCTTCAGCAAGTCTCTTTTCTGTTATTTCCCGAATGTAACCTCCAATACCAAATTTACCACTGCTTAAATGGACTCTGAATTTCCGGGTTTCGTAAATCTTTTCGCCTATAATTTCTTCAGAAACAATAATAGTATCGGAGGCAAGAGCCTGATTATCGGTTTCCTGGCACTTTTGAGCGGAACTTTCAGACATAAAATCAAAATCAGTTTTACCTATTATTTCTTTTTCATCTTTGCCAAAAAATTTCGCATTAGCTCTGTTTATAAGCGTATACTTAAATTGTGAATCTTTAAGGAATGCCATATCATTTGTAGAATTTATAAACACTCTATATCGCTCTTCACTTTCAAGTAATGCTTCTTCCGCTTTTTTACGTTCGGTAATGTCTTCGTAAGAACCTAAAATACCAATTGTATTTCCCCGCAAATCAGTTAAAGGCATTTTGGTTGTTTTTAACCAGATTTTGTCTCCTTCCGGAGTGGTTTGTTGTTCATCATAATTGATTTTAGATTCTCCGGATTTAATGACTTTTTGATCATCGTTCCGATATGCGTTAGCTTGCTCCTTCCAGTTCATCTGGAAGTCATCCAAACCAATCAGTTCTTTTGAACTTTTCTTACCCGCATCTTTTGCAAAAATCTCATTGCAACCAAGATAATTTAAATCAGTATCTTTCCAGAATATCCTTATCGGAAGAAGGTCAATTATTCTTTGCAACAACTTTTGAGAATTAACGGTATTTTCCTCCGCCTGTTTGCGCTCAGTAATATCTCTAATGTTGCATTGAACTACTTTTTTGTGGTCAACCTGATAAACATTACTGATGAACTCTACATCAATCTTTCGCCCATTAAAAGTTTCCAAAGATAAATCTTCGTATCGTATGTAATCTTGCTGTTTTAATTCCAAAAAGTTCTCTTCATTCGCAAATATATCTTTGAAGAATCCAATATCCCAGATAGCTTTTCCAAGAAACGTATCGTGTGAATAGCCAAGTAATTCGATTAAAAATGGATTTACATCTGTTATCATTCCTGTTTCAAAATCGAGAATCAGAATCCCGTCTTTAGATGATTCGAACAGACGGCGATATTGAATTTCCGAAATGATTAATTTCTCCTCCCAGAGTTTTTTCTCTTTCCGAATCTTTGCCTCGGCTATTTCTCTTTCTATTGCCGGTAAAAGTCTTGTCAGATTATTTTTCATAATGTAATCCTTTACGCCTGTTCTCATCATATTCACGGCAATATCTTCGCCTATAGAACCCGACACAACAATAAAAGGAATTTCTATCCCTTTTTCGTTACACATATTTAGTGCCTCTATTCCTGTATAGGTTGGTAAAGTGTAATCTGCAATTATTACATCCCACTCCTTCTTTAAAGCATTTTCAAACCCTGCGGCATCCTCAACTAATGTGTGTTCTATTTCGTATTGACCTTTGTTAAGTTCCCGAAGCACTAATTTAACGTCATCTTCAGAATCTTCTAAAATTAATGCCTTAATTTTTTTAGTCTTCATAATTTATTGGAAATAATTGGAGGTTCGTTCATTAGAAGCCAGTAAACTCCAAGGGTTTGAATAGCTTCAAAGAATTTTTCAAAATCAACAGGTTTCCGAATATAACTATTCACACCGAGTTTATATCCATTAATAATATCCATTTCTTCTTTAGACGAAGTCAAAAATACAACCGGTAATAACTTAGTTGATTCGTTTTCGCGAATTGCTTTTAAAACTTCAAAGCCATTAACTTTTGGCAGTTTTAAATCGAGCAATACCACAGAAGGTAAATCAAGTGGATTTCTTCCCTGGAATTTACCTTTGCAAAAAAGATAGTTAAGAGCTTCTTCACCGTCTTCGACTGTGATTACTTTGTTCTTAATATGAATTTTTGAAAAAGCCCGTAACGTTAATGCAATATCATCCTGATTATCTTCAACGAGCAAAATTATTTTTTCGTCCATTTTATTTTAATTTTAAATTTTTAATAATTTGATATTTGTTTTCAATTTTTTTTATAAATATTTCGTGCCTAAAGGCACAATCATTCGTGACATATTCGTTTTCTATAAATTTTCTATAAATATTCCGTGCCTACGGTACAATCATTCACGATATACTCGTTTTCTATAAATATTCCGTGCCTACGGCACAATCATTCACGATATATTCGTTTTCTATAAATATTTCGTGCCTACGGCACGTTTTATATCATTCAATTTCAATATCCCGTTAGGGATAAAATATTTATAGCAAAATATTTTTTTGTTTTTCTTGTCCCTTTAGGGACAATATATTTATAAAAAATTATCGAAAAATTCCTTTATCCCGTCAGGGATAAAATATTTATAAAAAAACATTCCAAAATTTCCCTTGTCTCTTTAGGGACAATATATTTATAAAAAAATTCATCTAACACATTCAATTGTCCCTTTAGGGACAATATATTTATAAAAAAATTCATCCAACAAATTCCCTTATCCCGTCAGGGATAAAATATTTATAAAAAAACATTCCAAAATTTCCCTTGTCCCTTTAGGGACAATATATTTATAAAAAAATTCTTCCAACAAATTCCTTTATCCCGTCAGGGATAAAATATTTATAAAAAAACATTCCAAAATTTCCATTGTCCCTTTAGGGACAATATATTTATAACTAATCTTCAACTGGTTTAAATATGTACCGTTCATCGAATGGAATCTTAAATTTCTTTAAAAAATCTAAATATTCCTCGATAAATGTTTTTATTTTATGATGATTCGTCTGATTATTAATGTATTTTACAACTTTATCAATCTGAGAGATAGAATAAGAAAACGCTCCAAATCCTGCCTGCCATTCAAATCGTCCTTTTACAAATCCTTTTTCATGAATCCAATTTGATGAATCACCTTTTATATCTTGCATTAAATCTGATAATGATTGATTGGGTTTCATTCCAATAAATACATGTAAATGATCCGGCATTCCATTTATAGCAATCAATTTATGTCCGTTATTTTGAACAATACCTGTTATGTATTTGTATAACTCTATTTTCCATTCAGATTTAATTAATGAAATTCTATTTTGAACGGTAAAAACCGTTTGAATATATATTTGTGTAAATGTATTTGCCATAATTTTAAATTTAAAATTATCTATAAATATTCTGTGCCTGCGGCACAATCATTCACGATATATTCATTTTTTATAAATATTCCGTGCCTACGGCACAAATTATATCATTCAATTTCATTATCCCGTCAGGGATAAAATATTTATAAAAAAACATTCCAAAATTTCCATCAATTGTCCCGTCAGGGACAAGATATTTATTTCGTGCCTAAAGGCACAATCATTTGTGATATATTCGTTTTCTATAAATATTTCGTGCCTACGGCACAATTCTAATCTAATATCCCGTCAGGGATAAAATATTTATAAAAAAATTCATCCAACAAATTTCCTTGTCC
>Ga0224521_1000372_pt1 | contig 13760 bp, 10 predicted proteins | sample CFST0metaG_FD_182731 | JGI IMG/M metagenome (GOLD analysis project Ga0224521, IMG submission 182731) | Peat soil microbial communities from Stordalen Mire, Sweden - C.F.S.T0 | ecosystem: Environmental > Terrestrial > Soil > Wetlands > Peat | place: Sweden: Norrbotten County, Stordalen Mire... | reverse complement strand
AACTACCATTGGCCTGTATTCTCCGAATATCGTCGCGATGGCCAACCCGGAAAAAATATTGCTGATTATCATTATTGTCGCCAGCGTCGGTTCGGCCGCCTCATTACTGCAAACCCTGATTTCGGCTGTGACCAAAAAGGAGTTTTTTATGAGCCGTTTAGATGGAGTGCGGGTCAGTACGATGAATAACCATATTATCGTGATGGGATACAGCTTCCTGGGAAAATATGTGGCGGAAAAACTGAAAGAGATGGGCATGGAATATGTAGTGGTGGCGAAGGATGAGGAACAGGCGGAAATCGCCCGCAACAACGGGATTACGGCGATGTCCTCGCCGATAAATCTGGTCTATGACGCCCTGAAAAAAGCCGGCATCGAACGCGCCGGTTCGCTGGTGGCGACATATGATGACGACGGCGATAACATGCTCAGCATCATGGTGGCGAAGCAGCTGAATCCCAAAATAAGAACGATAACGATTATTAACGAACGGGAACTGCGGGAAGGCGCCAAAGCGGCCAAGGCGGATGTGGTCATCGCACCTTCGGATATCATCGGGAATATCCTGGCGACAGCGACTTCTTCAAACGAAATCGTAGGGGCATTTTTACCGGGCCGGTTTGGCGGGAAAAATATCGCCGAATTTACCATCACCAAAGAAGGGTTAAATAACGGGGCTATCGAACAGGTCGCGCCGTTATTGCTGATAATCCGCGCCGGGGAATCATTCCCCAATAAAGGCAAGGACTTTGCATTAGAAACCGGCGATCAGATATATGTGCTGGCCGACCATAACGGCATCGTCAAAATGCGCAAGCTGGTGCAGTAATTCTGATAAAGCCGACTTATTAATTCTTCATTTTTCGCTGATAAAATCAGCTTAAAAAGGAATCCATCCGGCCGACTCTGCAATTTTATTTTTGAGAATACCCTATGCTATACTTACCAATGACAGTCAGCGCCTAAAGCTTGGTAATAAAAACAAGCAAAAAATATAATATTTTGAGGTAAGATTACGAGTATGGACAAAAAAGTAACTGCTAAAAAAGTAACGGTCAAGAAATTAACTGTCGAAGCTTTTCACATGTACGGCTCTTTTGCCAACATGACCGAACCATCCGGCCCGAAGCTGGGATTCGGCCCTGTGGAGTTTTACCGCGATATGGCGATTTTAAGCCTCGGCCAGATTGGCGAGGCTGCATTTTCCATCACCCGCGTGCAGAAAAGAGCGAACGTCATCGATGCGATGGAATGCCACAACCATACCGGTGAAGCCTGTATGCCGCTGGATGGGGACATCCTGATGCATGTGGCTCCGGCCACGCCGCCCCAGGCTGTGCCGCTGGATAAAATCGAAGTCTTCCGCGTGCCGAAGGGAACCCTGGTGGTTTTACGCCCGGGTGTGTGGCATTGCGCACCATTCGCGGAAAAGAATGATTTCGTCAATTGCATGGTAGTCTTACCGGAAAGAACCTATTGCAACGATATCTATTTCTACAAGATGACCAAAGAAGAGGAAATTAAAATCGTTTAATTTGATTGACAGGAGAGCAAACTTGGAAAAGTTCCGTGATTACAAGGTAACCATCGGCATTGCGCCCGTGAGACGCGATAAATTCCCGGATCCGAAAGAAGCATTTAAGAACAAAGTAAAAATCATGGCTAAACTGAAGGAAATCTTCGGCAGCATCCATGATGTGAAAATCGTCGACCTGGAATGGCTGAATAAAGAAGGCATGTTCTTCGAGACAGAAGACGTGGCCAAAATTGAAGCTTATTTCCGTAAAGAAGGCGTGGATGCGGTTTTTATCCCGCACTGCAACTTCGGCCAGGAAGAAGTGGTCGGCAAACTCGGGAAAGCGATGGGCAAACCGTTCCTGCTGTGGGGCCCACGTGACGACGCGCCCCCGCCGAATTACGCCTGGCGCACCACAGATGTGCAATGCGGCCTGTTTGCCAGCGGCAAGGCATTATTAAGATATCACGTCCCCTTTACGTATATCGAGAACTGTTGGCTGGATTCACCTCTACTGAAAGAAGAAATCGAAAAATTTGTCCGCGTGGTCACCATCATGAAAGATTTCAACGGCATGCGCGTCGGGCAGATTGCGCTCCGCCCGCGGCAATTCCACAGCGTTATCGTCAATGAAGACGAACTGCTGGAAAAGTTCAATATTGAAATAGTGCCGATTAATGCCGCTGAAATCATGTCGGTATATAACAAAATTTACGGCAGTAAAAAAGACGCCATCAAACATATTGTCAGCGAAACGACCGAAGCGATTAGCTGCAGCACAATTAAACCGGAAGACCTCGATAAAATGGCCGCCCTGGAATTGGCGGTGATGGAACTGGCGAAGACCTACGGCATCAAGGCGTTTGCCAGTGAATGCTGGTCGGAATTCCGCACGAATCTTGGTATGTCCCCGTGTTTTATCTTTGGAGACCTCTCTGAAAAAGGCTTACCGATGGCCTGTGAAACCGATGTTCACGGCGCCATTACCTCGGCAATACTTTCGGCGGCAGCCCGCGGCGAGAGTCCGAATTTCCTGGCCGATGTCACGGTCCGCCATCCCACCAATGATAATGCCGAACTGCTCTGGCACTGCGGCCCCTTCCCCAAATCCCTGGCCAAAGATCCCAAAAAGCGCGTGATGATAGAATGCCACGGCCAGTGGGAATTAAAGGGCGGAGACGTCACGATTGCCCGGTTTGATGCTATCGGCGGTAAATATTCATTATTCGCCGGTCAGGCGGTCGGCACAGACGGGCCGAGCACCGAAGGCAACTACATCTGGATTGAAACGGATGACTGGCCGAAGTGGGAACGCAAGCTGGTTTGCGGCCCCTACGTCCATCATGTCGCCGGAATCCACGGGAAATTTATTCCGGTGCTGGATGAAGCCTGCAAGTACATCGGCAACATCGAACGCGATTTTGTATAGACAATAATAGTAACGTTAAAGGAGATATATCATGCCTTTAGTCAAAATGAGTTCAATACTCAGAGAAATGGATGCGAAAAAATCGGCCGCACTGGCCTTTGACTGCTACAGCTACGACAGCATCGAATGGGTGATTGAAGTAGGACAGGAATTGAAGCTGCCGGTAATCATCATGCTGTATCCCGAGATGAGCAAATACATGAGCCATGAGGCTTTCGCTGCGGCAACCATCGCAGAAGCCAAAAAGGCCAGTATTCCGGTCGCCCTGCATCAGGACCACTGCCAGTCTTATGAGACGATTATGAGAGCGATCAAAGCCGGTTTTACATCGGTGATGTTCGACGGTTCAAAACTGCCTTATGAAGAAAATGTCCGCGGCACCTGTGAAGTCGTCAAAGCGGCGCACGCCATGGACGTCGATGTCGAAGCGGAACTGGGCCGTGTCGGGATTGCGGCCAACAAAGGCGATTTTGCCAACGAAGACCTGTACACCACCGTCGACCAGGCGGTTGATTTCATTAATAAAACCAAGGCGGATGCGCTGGCAATTGCCATCGGCAGCGCTCACGGCTATTATGTGGAGACCCCGCATTTAGCGATGAAACGATTGCAGGAAATTAACAAAGCGCTTGATACGCCGCTTGTTTTACACGGCGGCACAGGGATTCCGGAAGACCAGTTAAAGCAGTCCTTTAAACTAGGTATCAACAAGCTCAACCTGGCCACCGAATATTTTGCCCTGTTCTACCAGACGACTAAAGATTTCCAACAGCTCAAGGATAGAAAGGATAATCTGTTCGGTATGTGGGATTATCAGAAAAAGATGGTGCAGGAATATCTGCGCAACAAGTTCTTACTGACCTTGCCGGAAAAATCCTCCAAATAAATTAATTAAGTTATACGCGTCTTGTTTCAAACCGGGCGTATTGATATCTTGAACGGATGTTAATACGCCCGTTGAATATAGAGAATAGATAAAGAGGTATAAAGATGGGATTAGACATCATTGGAATAGAAAACCCGGTCATGGATTTTTGTACCCTGATGAATAAAATGCCGGAAAGAGGCGGCTTTGCCGCGCTGATGGATTACAGCTGGCAGGGCGGAGGAAACGTCGGCAGCGCGCTGGTGGCGGCGGCGCGGCTGGGCGCCAAATGCGGCATCGTGGGGATCGTTGGGGACGATGCGTACGGGCAGTTCTGCGTCGATGATTTTAAACGACACAATATCGATACTTCCCATTTATTAACAGACCAGGGAACGAATAATTCACTTTGTATTTGCGTCGCCGAACTGTCGACCATGGAGCGCAGTTTTATCGCCAAGAGCGGAACAAGGAGACAACCCACTAAAAAAGAAATTGATAAAGATTACATAAGTACTGCCAAATATATTCACCTGGGGCCGATGGGTGAAGCGTCAGTGCAGGCGGCGATTTGGGCGCGGGAAAAAGGTATTCCCGTGGTCGATGATGCCGGATATTTTGAGGCGTCGACGGAAGCGAACGTCGGATTAATCGATATTTTTGTGGGGTCCAGGCATTATTATAACGGCCTTTTCAAAGACGAAAACTACGAAAAGAACTGTAAAACCGTGCAGAAACGGGGCCCGAAAATCGTCGTATTTACGCTGGGCGCCAAAGGCGTGGTTGGTCTTGACGGGGACAAATTCTTTTCAATTCCGGCATTCAAAGATATCTCAATCGTCGATACTACCGGAGCCGGCGATGTGTTTCACGGCGCATTTATTTTCGGCTTATTAAAAGGTTGGGATGTAGAAAAGACATCCCAGTTCTCCAGCGCCGTTTCGGCGATTAAATGCACCAGACTGGGCGGGCGCGCCGCCATTGCCGATTACAAAACCGTGCAGAATTTCCTGAAAACCGGTAAAATCGATTACACCGAAATCGACAAGCGAGTGGCATTTTACCATGAAGGCATGATAAATAACGTACTGGCGAACTGTAAATAAAAATCAAGGTGACTGACATTCCTCAAAATGCAACAATAGGTTGATTTCACCCTCATCCTGACCTTCTCCCCTCAAGGGAGAAGAAGATATTGTAGTCGAACATGGGGTGGGCAATCGAGATTGCCCACCCCTCTTTCTTAGTTAAACGACAGATTTTACAGATTCGCCCCGTTGGACTTAATTACTTCCTTATACCACAGAGCAGAATCTTTGAGGATGCGTTTCTGCGTCGGGTAATCGGTGTAGACGATGCCGAAGCGCTCGCGGAAGCCGCTGGCCCATTCGAAGTTATCCAGCAGCGACCACTGGAAATAGCCCCGGATATCGACGCCGTCATCACCGGCTTTGCGCAACTGTAATAAGTAGCGATGGAGGAAGTCAATCCGCTGCGGGTCGTGGACTTTGCCGTCCAGCGCCACCCAGTCGACATTGGACATGCCGTTTTCGGTCATGTAAATCGGCAGTTTATAGCGTTCGTAGAAATTTTTCGGTCCCCAATAGAGGGCTGCCGGGGCAACACCCCAGTGATAGGCGGTGAGGGGGTGTCCGACGGGGTCTTTGACAAACTCCGGCTGGCCGTCTTTACCAGCACGGACCGTTTCACCGCGGTAAATGTTGGCCCCGAAGAAATCCAGCGGCTGGTGAATGATAGACATGTCCTTGTCGTGAATTACCGGCACATCGCTGCCGTAAAATTTAAGGCCGTCTTCCGGATATTTCCCCAGGAACATCGGGTCCATCCACCAGGTATTGTTCCAGATGTCCTTTTCGACCACCGCATTGGAGACATCCTTATTAACCGCACTGCTGTTCCAGATATTTTGAGTGCCGATTGAGAACATGGATTTTTTCGCCGCAGCAATATCATCCGGGGAATCGGTGGCCGGAATACAGGCCACTCCCACCGGAGCCAGACCGACGCGGCATTTTGATTTGGAATTAGCGCGGATGGCCTGCACGCACTTACCGTGGGCCAGCAAGGTATTATGGGCTGCCCTCAAGACATCGGGGAACGGCAGCTTCAAGCCCGGCGCATGCGTGCCTGCCTGGTGCCCGTGGTTAATGAAAACCTGCGGTTCGTTGATGGTCATCCAGTTCGTAACCCGGTCGGACAACTTATCAACCACCACCCGGGTATAATCGGCAAACCATTCGGAGCTGTCCGGGTTCAGCCAGCCGCCGCGGCAGGAAAGTTCATAAGGATAATCCCAGTGGAAAACCGTGACATAAGGGGTAATGCCGGCTTCCAGCAGTTTGTCCACCAGTTTATCGTAAAAAGCCAGCCCTTTGGGGTTGACGGCGCCGGTGCCGTTGGGGATGACCCGGGACCAGGAAATGGACATCCGGTAACCGGTGACCCCGATCTGTTTCATGGCATCGATGTCATCCTGATAACGGTGATAATGGTCGCAGGCGACATCACCGGATTGATTGTTCCAAATATTGCCCTGTTTCTTGCAAAATGTGTCCCAATCCGAGAGCCCTTTGCCGTCTTCACGGGCAGCGCCCTCGATCTGGTAAGCCGCCGTGGCGACTCCCCAAACAAAATCCTTTTTAAAACCCATTGAATTACAGCCTCCTCATAGATTTAAATTATTTGTAAGTATCAAACAGACTGCGAACGCGCAGATTTTTCTTAATTTGTGCCGGCGATAACGGTTCCGTGGATGTTATCGTAATTTTAACAGGTTTTTCCGGCCGCAGATGGAAGAAATTATCCGAGAAACGGGCGTCTATATCCGTCAGTTCGAGCCATATCCAAAGAGCCGGTGACTTCGCGGTCAGGGTGACGACAATATTCCCGCCTGCCTGACCAATTTCAGTCTTGATGGCTGGATTACATAGTTCGAGGTGTTTGGGGCGGGCAAAAGTGACAAAGTTGGTGGAGACGGTTTGGCCTTTGACCGAGAGTTCGAGCCAGACCATCAGGTTGCGGACGCCGTAAGTTTTAATATCTTTGGTCAGGTTCAGAACATTAACCCGGCGGCTGCCGCGTTTGATTTCCGTCTTTTCTTTACCTTTGGAAATTACTTCGCCACCGACCGTGGTGACGGTCCAGGATAATTCACCCGCGGCAGCGTCCATCAGGTCGCTGTTAAGGTATATTTCAACCGTGCCTTTGGCAGCATCTTCCACGCCGGAGACCAGCAGCGGAGAATAGAACTCTTTTGCCATGTAATGCAGGGCTTTCCAGCGGTGATGATAATCGATGGAAGACCAGCTGGCGACCGGCCAGCAGTCGTTGAGCTGCCAATACAGTGTGCCCATGGTACGCGGCATGTTCCGCCGCCAGTGCTCGACGGCATATTTCATGGCCATGCTTTGCAGAATTTGACTCAACCAGAGCGTGTTTTCGAATTCATCGGGCAGCCGGAACCAGTCGAGCAAATAGGTCATGATGGTGGTGTTGCCGATGCCGCTGCGCTGGTGGTGTTCCATCACATAGCTTGTGATATTGCGGTCCTGAGGCGCCGTATAGCCGTCAACGGTTTTGGGTTCGGGGAAAGACTGAAAACCGAATTCGCTGCAAAAGCGGTGCTGCGCGGTGCGGTACCATTCAAAAGGTTTCTTGCCGTGCCACACATCCCAGAGGTGGGCGTCTCCCCACTGCGGGTTATTGAAGTCGTTCCGGTCGCCGAGGGGGGAATGGGGGCTGCACGGCCAGTAATCGCGTTCGGGGTCTAGTTCGGCGGTGATTTCGGGCAGGAGTTTGTCGAAGATTTTGCCGTAATCTGCCCAGCTCATCTGCCGGTCGTTCCATTCATTGCCGACCCAACCCTGCTCCATCTCGTTATTGCCGCACCAGAGGGCGATGGAGGGGTGATGGCGCAGGCGGAGGACATTATCTTCCGCTTCGGCGCGGACATTATCCATAAATGAAGAGTCAAAAGCGGGGTAAGTGGCGCAGGCGAACATAAAATCCTGCCAGATACAGATGCCGAGTTCGTCGCACAGGTCGTAGAAAATATCATCCTCGTAGAAACCGCCGCCCCAGACGCGCAGCATGTTCATGTTGGCATCGGCGGAGCTTTGAATTAAGTCCCTGTAATCTTCCGGTTTGAGGTGTGGGGCGAACGTATCGGCGGGAATCCAGCAGGCCCCTTTGGCAAAAAACGGGACGTCATTGACCGCAAATTGGAAGGACTCGCCCCATTTATCCGGTTTGCGCTGAATGTGGAGTGTGCGCAAGCCGATACGCTTCGTGACGTTATCCAAAAGCGTGCCTTCTTTACTGACCAGATTGATGACTACAGTATAAAGCGGCTGGCTGCCCATGCCGTTCGGCCACCACAGTTCCGGTTTGGGGATATTCAACCGGATATTACCCAGGCCGTCGATAAAGGCGATGTTACCTTTGACGACCGTGTTTTGTCCGAGAGAGACGGTAACAGAAGCTCCGGCAGATACCGCCGGCCCCCCGCCGGTCAGTTCAGTTTTGATGTCGAGGGTAACGCTGCCGTCTTTCAGATGTTTTTGCCCGATGCTAACGTCCTTGAACTTCAACGCTTTGCCGGCGAACAGCTTGACAGGCCGCCAGATGCCGCAGGTTAAAAGACAGGGCCCCCAATCCCACCCGTAGTTACATTGTTCCTTCCGCACCCAGTTGGCCCCTGAAACGCCGTGCGGCGGGTCCCGCAAGGGTATCGGGTGCTGTTCCTGCTGTTGTTTGATGTAAAGAATTGTCGAGTCGAACTGAATTTCGATAGTGTTCATGCCCGGTTTGAGGATATTCTTCACGTCGAATTCGTAAGTCCGGAACATGTTATCCGTGCGGGCGATTTCCTGAGAGTTAATCCATATGGTTGCCAGCGTGTCCAGGCCTTCACAGCGCAGGAGAACCTGCTCGTTAAACAAATATTCTTTGGGCACGTTAAACGTCCGCTTGTAAAGCCAGTCGGCTTCGCCGATCCATTGGATGCGGTCCTCGTTGTCCTGATAATAAGGGTCGGGGATTTTACCGGCGGCCATCAGGTCGGTATGCACCGTGCCGGGCACAACGGCTTTGATGACTTCTTTCTTGCCGGCTTGCCTGAGCGTCCATTCGCCGTTAAGGTCGATGACCTGGACAGCAGATGGTTTCTTCGACAGCGTATTTACGATTGGCATTTGTTCTCCTTATAGAAGGAACTACAATTATTAGATTGAAAAATAAATCCCTCTTTATGAGGTTGTCTGAAAACTCTGGATTGTCGGGTCAAGCCCGACAATGACAAAAACTAAGTTATATTCAAGCTTTGCTTGAATATAACTTTTTCAGCTTGTCTTTCCCGCGCAGGCGGGAATCCAGATAAATAATTCCAAACATTAATTCTCAAACACCCTCAGTTTTATCGCAACTTTATGTACTCGGAACTAAAATTATTTTAAAATCTCCTGATGTTCAGCTCCGGTCTATTTGTAATCGGATAGATATTGCTGAGAAGCGGCGAAGATTTCGTCGACCATCTTGCGGGTTTCATCGATGGTCAGCGCTGCGCTCGTCAGCGGGTCGAGCAGAATGGCCTGGAAGATTTTGTTTTTATCTTTTTCGACGATGCCGCGTACCGCCAGTTCATGCACGTTAACCTCCGTCCGGTTAAGGGCGGCCAATTGCGCCGGCAAATCCCCGACACAGCAGGGATGGATGCCTTCTTTGTCCACCAGGCTCGGCACTTCCACACAGCAGCCGTCGGGGAGATTGGTGATCAAGCCGTTGTTCTTAACATTGCAGTTAATCCGGAGAGGGATGCCGGTTTCCAGCGCCCGGATGATGCCGGAGCCATACTCGCCGCTGTGCTTTAACGGGAATTTTTCATTGGAAGCCAGCATTTTTTGCAGTTCCGCGTCCTGTTCCTGTTTCTCTTTGACTCTGCCCGCGAAGGAAAAATGCTTCGATTCCCCCAGTAAAAACTTATCGATGAGTTCCGACCGCTTTCTGAAATACGGAGTGTATTCCGACATGTGGCGGCTGGATTCGGTATTGAAATAACCGAAGGCCTTGTAAATCTCGGCGCGTACGACGTCGGGTCCCGCCCAGTGTGCATCTTCGGAGGAATAAATCGCCGGGTCTTTGAACTTTTCCTTGAGAATCGGATACATATCCTTGCCATGATGTTTCAGTTCCAGGAACCAGGCCATATGGTTAATTCCGGCGACCCAGTAGTCGAGCTCATCGACCGGGATACCGATGTATTTCGCCAGTTCGGAGGCGGTGCCCTGCACGCTGTGGCACAGGCCGACATTTTTAATTTTGGTGTAATCGTTGACCGCCCAGCAGATAATCGCCATCGGATTGGTGTAGCTCAGCAGCCAGGCGTTGGGGCAGAGTTCTGCCATATCGCGGCAGATGTCCAGAATGACGGGCACATGGCGGGTGCCGTAGAAAACCCCGCCGACCCCAGTGGTATCGCCGACGGCCTGGTCCACGCCGTATTTCCGGGGCAATTCGCGGTCCGGCCATGTGGCTTTCGAACCGCCGACCTGAATGGTGACGAAAACATAATCTGCCCCGTCCAGTGCTTCGCGGCGCTTGGTGGTGGCTTCGATTTTTGTTTTAAACCCGTTTTGCTTGACCAGCCGGCGGGCAAAACCGGCAATCAGGTCTAAAGGTTCCTGCGAGATATCCATCAGCGATATCGTGCCGTCCCGGAGTTCGGGCCATGTCAGGATATCGGTAATGAGGTGCCTTGAAAAAACGTGACTGCCGGCTCCTATGATAACAATCTTAGCCATAATGAATTCTCCCGATGATAAGTATTTATTCCTTGATATACGATTATAATCCGAAGAATATCACAAAGTCGAATGCTTGTGTTTGAAGTTATCTTCATGAAGTAATAGAATATTAGCACTCGAGATAATATTTCTGCGGATAAAAGGGGGTTTTTAAGATGGAAATTAAAGACGTTATAAAAACAGGATTGGATTTGACGAAAAGGTCGCTTGACCGCACGCTGGACGGCCTGACCGCCGAGGAATTGAAGTGGCAGCCAAAAAATGATGCCAACTCCATCGGATTGATTCTGTTCCATGTGATCCGCGCGGAAGATTCGATGGTTAACCGCATCCAGGGTAAACCGCAGGTCTGGGAAATTGAGAAATGGTATCAGAAGGTAAATAAGGCAATCGACGATGGCGGCGCGCATTATACCGCGGAGCAGGTCCATGCTTTCGTTGTTCCGGATATCAAAGATTTAACGGCATATGCCGCAGCAGTTCGCAAAAATACACTGGAATTTGTAAACGGGTTAAAACCGGGAGATTACGACCGGAAAGTGGAAATGCCGCCGCGTCCGCCGCAAATGGGGCCGGACGGGAAACCCCTGCCGCCGATGAAGCCGCCATTCGAACAGGTTGTCGGCGCGATGCTGTTTTATGCCGTGATGCATATCGACCAGCATGCCGGCGAAATTTCCTACATCCGCGGCCTGAAACGGGGTATGGATAAATAAAAATAAAATAATCGGACAAACCTGATGGAAGATAAAAAAACATTAATGGTCGTCGCCGCCCACCCGGACGACCCTGAATTCGGCGCGGGCGGGACAGTGGCCAAATATGTGCGAGAGGGCTGGCGAGCAGTCTATGTCATTTGCACCAATGGCGATAAGGGCACGCCCGATCCGGAAATGACCTCGGAGCGGCTGGCCGTAATCCGGGAGCAGGAACAGAAGAATGCCGCCAAAGTTCTCGGCGTCAGCGAAGTCGTTTTTCTGGGGCATCCCGACGGATGGCTGGTCGATGGCCCGGAATTCCGCGGCGAGCTGGTGCGGCTCATCCGGAAATATCGTCCGGAACTGGTCATCACCCACGACCCTACCCGCAAGTACATGGGGCACCACGACCACCGTATTACCGGGCAGGTCTGCATGGATGCGGTTTTTCCCTATTGCCGCGACCATCTTTTTTACCCGGAACATAAAGCCGAAGGATTGACGCCGTTCAAGGTCGGGGAAATGTACTTGACCGGGGCGGAAGAGCCGAATAAATATGTGGATATTACAGGGACTTTCGATTTGAAAATGAAAGCCATCGCCTGCCATGTCAGCCAGGTGGGGAACCGCACCGGCGACTGGGAAAGCTGGGTCAAAGCCCGGCGGGAGCAGGCGGAAGCGATGAGCAAAGAACGCGGCATGCCTTTGTCCGAAGCTTTCCATAGAATTGAAATCAGAAGATAAATTTTATTCTCCGGTTAAAAACACATTTAATTCTGGCTTCGAAAAAAAGAGGAGACTTTTTAAGGTCTCCTCTCCGGTTTTTATCAGGGTGAATTCTTAGATTTACGAAACCATTTTCTTTAATCCCAGGCTGGCGAGCACCAGGAACAGAATGGTGGTGGCAACGATTACCGCGAAATCCAGCGGCAGAGAGTGCAGATTGCCTGTCGCCAGCATGTCCCGCATGGCATCAACCGAGTAAGTCAGCGGATTGACATAGGCGAGCGGTCGAATCCAGGCCGGCATAATTGATATCGGGTAAATGGCGCTGCTGGCAAAGAACAGCGGCATGGTCATAACCTGGCCGAAACCCATCATGCGCTCCCGGGTTTTGACCAGCGAGGCGATGGCCATACTGACACACGAGAAACACATGCTGACCAGGATAATGACGACGAAAACGCCAATTATAGTGAATGGGTTCAGGATGAGATGTATCCGCAGAATCAGTGAAAGCACAATCACGGCAATTGCCTGGAAGATGCCGCGGACACCGGCGGAAAGCGCTTTGCCCAGGATAATAGATGAGCGCGAAGCCGGGGTAGACAGTAATTTATTGAGCAGCCCGAGGTCGCGTTCCCAGACGACATTAATGCCGAAAAAGATGGCGACGAACAAAGCGGATTGGGCCAGCACGCCCGGCGTCATGAATTGCAGGTAGGTCAGGCCGGCCGGGATATTACCGTTCATCGCATTGAGTTTGGTCATTGCCAGACCGTAGATGGCCAGCCACAATGCCGGCTGTACCATGCGGACCCAGATTTGAGTCTGGTCGTGCCGGATTTTGCGCAACTCCAGTTCCGCGATAATTAACGCGTTGGCAAAATATTTTCTAACTTCACTCAAAACTCTCATTAACTCCTCCTTGTAAAGGCGCGGCGGGCGCGGCGGGTTTCGGCAAAGGTGTCGCCTTCTTCAATGCGGGCGCCGGTATATTTCAGAAAAACGTCATCCAGCGTGGGTTTTTTCAATGAGACGGACTCGACCTCTATGCCTTTAGCCTTCAAGCCCTCCAGCAGCTGCGGAATCAGCGTCTCACCGTTATTTACTACCAGATCGCAGTGGCCGTCCGGCGAGTTGGTAATCGTGGAATACCCCATTTCTTTCAGTTTCTGGAAGCAGCCCGGATTGCCGGAATTGATGGTGATGATATCGCCGCCGACGGCGGCTTTCAGCTCCGCCGGTTTACCCAGCGTGGCCAGGTGCCCCCGGTTCATGATGCCGATACGGTCGCACAACTCATCGGCTTCACCCATATCGTGGGTGGTCATCATGATGGTGGTGTTGAATTCGTCGCGCAGCTTTTTAATCAGGCCCCAAATAATGCGCCGGGCGTTCGGGTCGAGCCCGATGCTCGGTTCGTCGAGAAAGAGCACTTTTGGCCGGTTGACCAGCGCCTGAGCGATTTCGAGGCGCCGCATCATGCCACCGGAAAAAGTGTTGACCATGTCATTTTCCCGGTCGGTCAGTTCCAGAAAACTGAGTACGTCATGTATCCGCTGTTTCCTTTCTTTAGCGGGCATGCCGTACAGTTTGGATGAAATCAGGACGTTTTCGTAGGATGTCAGGTCGCCGTCCGCGGAGACATCCTGCGGCACATAGCCGCAAATCCGCCGCACATCTTCGCTGTTCTTCGCGGTGTTAATAT
>Ga0224521_1000371_pt1 | contig 13779 bp, 12 predicted proteins | sample CFST0metaG_FD_182731 | JGI IMG/M metagenome (GOLD analysis project Ga0224521, IMG submission 182731) | Peat soil microbial communities from Stordalen Mire, Sweden - C.F.S.T0 | ecosystem: Environmental > Terrestrial > Soil > Wetlands > Peat | place: Sweden: Norrbotten County, Stordalen Mire... | reverse complement strand
GAATAAAATTATAACCGAACCAACTATTAACGAATAGTTGGTTCTCATGTTCTGCGACTCCCCGTTTTTTAGAGAAAATCGCTGAAAGGAGCTTCAACAACTAGGCTGAGTTCGGATGAGTTCCCTCCCCCGCTACTAAGAATTTCAGATTGCAAATTGCAGATCGATAAAAAAATAATCAATTTGCATTAATGCCTCGGTTATTTCCGGGGCATTTTTCTTTTTGAAGTAGTAGGATGATTGAAGTCAGAACGGATCGGAGCTACGTCCCGCCAAAGGCGGGATATCCCCGCTTTTTTTATCATACCGTGTCGAACACACGACATCGGTTTGTTAAATTATTGTTTTTATTCACAATTTTTGTCTTCAGTTTTTCTTCCTACGAATAGCTATTTATTTTTCTTCTCTTGTGTGTTGTCCATTTCTGAATTGTCTGAAGATGAAATGGTTCCCTGAATTTTGCCTACAAGCCGTTCCACCCTATCGATAAAATGTAAAATTGCACCTACGAGACTTTTCTCTCGCGGAAGATATGATGATTGAATGTTTTCCAGCTCTTTTCCCAATTCTACTTTAAGCGATGGAGATTTTGAGATGGAAAGCACTTGCGATGGATACACACTTCTGTGACCGGTAATAAGAAAGCTGATCACACACGCCACTGTTGCATAGGGCGCAATCTGCGGTCCGAACATTTCTACCGCCATAATGCTTGCTGCAATCGGAGTATTGGCAGATCCGGCTAAGACGCTTACAAGTCCGATGGCAGCAAATGTTCCGGCATTCAGGCTGAAGACAGAAGCAAAGAATAATCCTGCGGTCGAACCAACGAAAAAGATCGGCGTTACGATACCGCCGCTTCCGCCAAAGCTGAGTGTGATAGCCGTAAAAATCGGTTTTATCAAGAATGCATACCAGTCAGTAGGTTCGCCCCGAAACCCCGCTTCCATCGTTGAGAGCCCTAATCCTAAATATTTGGTTGAAAACACATAAGCCAGGATAACAAGAAGAACACCGCCAATAAGACCTTTGAATGGTTTCCAAATCGTTAGTCGGTCGGATAATCTATCCCCTAATTTTAGCATTTCAATAAGAAAGATCGAACATAATCCGAAGAACAAACCGCCTGCCATAACTTTAAGGAGAAAGAGCTCAGAGAAAACTGGAATAACATTCACAGCTTCATGGAAATATGTAACGCCGAGCGCCGAAGAAACTTGATATGCTGTAATGCCGGCTATAAATGAAGGTAGAAGAACTTCATATAAGATTGCCCCCACAAATAATACTTCGACGCCAAAGAATGAACCGGCTATTGGCGTTCCAAACACCGCGGCAAATCCGGCGCTGATGCCGCAAATGACCAGTTTTTTTCTGTCATGATCATCAAACTTGAGAAGATCACTAAAGAAGGAAGTTAGTCCTGCTCCGATTTGTGCACAGGGCCCTTCTTTGCCTACAGACCCCCCGACAGCCAGTGTAATGATAGTTGCAACAAGTTTAACCGGAACTACCGCTATTCCAATTCGACCGGAACGCTTGTGAATTGCCTCAATGACTTTTTCCGTGCCGTGTCCTTCCGCATCCGGAGCAAGGTATTTTATCGACAGAGCACTTAAAAATAATGCAATGGGTAATAAGAGAAACGTATACGGAGAATGATGTCCGAAATCGGTCGCCCATCCAAGAATTTTAAGAAATAATGCCGTTGCTCCGCCGACTATTGCACCTGCAATGGTCGCTAAAAAAACCCATTTGATTATACTGATAAAAAGTACTGTCGATTCTGTTAGTTGTTTTCTCACGACCAAGCTTCCCTATCGTTGAATATCATTCTTTTGAATATTCTAAAGTTACTAAATTATCCTTAAACTTTGGAATACAATCCGGGCATATCCCATGACTTAACACCGCTTCAGAATGAATGGTGATATAGTTTTGCATAGAAATCCAATTTCCATCATCATTCATGATTCGTCCGCAGTAGCCGCACACGTGAAGAAATCCCCTCAAAACATGCAATTCCTTTGCAGTGGAAACCAGGTATGCAAGGATTATAAAAATGGTTATGCGAATCAGTATGTTGATGGTGGAATCGATTGTCATCCAGGGAAGATTCCACATCACACGAAAAATCAATCGTAAGCACGGCAGCACAACTGCCAGTATAAGTGCTTGAATTCTTTTTCCGGACCAACTTGCCAGAGCGATTGGCAGCATATACAGAATTGGGAATTGTATATTCGCACCGCTCACGAAATCGGCTCCCGCAACAAAAACAGAAAGGAACAGCCATTGCCATTGTTTAATTTTAAATTTATCCAACAATTCAAAGAATTTTTCATGTCTATAAAAACGATAAAAAGGATGTAAAACATCAAACGAATTACTCTTTTTCATAATAATGTCCTTTAGCTTGTCAGATTCATGGCGTGTATTTAGAATATTCTTGTGTCTTTAGATTGTCGTATTATATCACTTTAAGAAGGAGGAATATGAGAGCGCCAACAACAAGCACCATGACCACAATACGGATAATTAAGCTTGTAAGGGGTTCCTTTGCGGGATGTTGCCATTGATTCATACAGATTCCTTATGTAGTGAATAACTGAAAATATCCTCATGAAAATGTTCTCTCAAGAGTTGACCGCTATTTCCGTCTTGATCACATTGCCTTCTAAATAATTGCAGCTAAAGAGAGCGTAAGCAGGAAGGATATGTTGAATCATGCATTGTATGAAATTTTCAATCCATGACAATGCAATACTTCCATGGGAAAACCAATTCTCTCCGATTACTCTTTATCCATTGCACAACGAAATCCAGAGCATAAAAAATGAACTTCTGGATTATGGCTAAATCGATTTGTTATTCGACAATCATCTAAATCGCCGACGTAAGATCCGCCGCGAAGAACCCGGTCACTCCCGGTGCGCGGGCCTTGCGGGTTGTCTTGAGGAGAAACACTATAGTAATCATCATAGAAATCTGAACACCATTCTAACGCATTCCCTGTCATATCGAAGAGACCGAGCTCGTTGGGTATCTTTGTGCCGACAGTGTGCAATTTATTCCTGGCGTTTTCACTATACCATGCCGCTTCATCAATTTTATTGCTTCCGCTGTATGTATATGCTTTTGAGTGAATCCCGCCTCGGGCTGCAAATTCCCATGCCGCCTCAGTCGGCAACCGTTTTCCCGCCCATGCGGCATACGCAGCTGCATCGTTCCAACTTACATCAGAAATAGGATTGTTGTCTTGCCATTCCCATGGCGGCGCTTTCGGCATTGCTCGCTTTGTTTCCGCACAAAAGTGCCGGTATTCCTTGACAGTTACTTCATACTTATCCATATAGAAACTTTTTATAGAAACCCTATGCACCGGTTTTTCCATAACATACTCATGATCGTTTCCCATTTGAAATGTTCCGCCTTCGACCAGGACCATATTGGGAGGAACTGTTTTATTGACCTGCGCATGGCATAGAACAACAAAGAATAAAGGAATGATAATAGTCTTTACTATGGTTCTTAGACAAATTGGAGTATGAGGCGAATGATCGGTATTCATAATAGTTTTCACTATGTGCTCTTTGCTACCTGCATCATCTTTTCAACAACCGCTATGACTTTATCCACTTCATTCTCATGCGCTAGAAATCTTGGCCTGAATTCGTGAGCAAGCTTAATCATGTCCTCTGAATCGTCGCATATAATTATAAGGTTTTCAAGATTGTCATTATTAAAGAGCGAGTGAAGGTCTAAAAATTCCCTGAGTTTTTCAATTACAATGATGATAATCTGTTCTTTACCGCGATGCTCGATAGCATATTGAATAAATCGCTGAAGCGTGTCGAATCTCTTCAGTACGATTGGAAAAAATGTTTTCTGCAGCGTATCTTCAAGGACTTGTGCTGAACTGCTATCGGGCATCGCATAAAGTATAATATCCACGGTTGAATATCTCCATAAATATTTTATGAGTGATTGGCAGCTATAGATCTATGTTTCCGATAGGATCGTTCGAGTCGAGTTTCTTGGGCTGTTAAAGGAGCCTTGAGCGGTATACTCAGCCGTTGCCCCTTATAGATAATATCGGGATTCTTAATTTGTCCTCTATTATCTTCCCATATCTTAGGCCATAAAAATGGATTGGCATAGATTTTGGGCTTGGCAGCTATATTCCACAGACAATCGCGATCATGTTTCCATGTTCCGACGATGTATGTCAAATGCTCCTTGTTTGACGGAGCCAGCGAAGCGAGCAATCCGTCCACACGCTGTTTTTGACTCTGTAATCGCCCCATGTTTTCAGGTATGAGCGCTAACGGGCGTGCTTCTGTTCTTATGATGAGAGCTCGAAGCGAGTCAACTTCGGCGCTCTGTGCATGCAAATCGACATCGGAGAGCTTTGAAAGATTGTTCAGTCTCGAATCTATTTGGTCCAGCAACTGAACAAATTCTTTTGCTTGTTTTTCGGAACGCCCAAGTAATGCATACAGCTTATCTTGAGACTTCTTCAACTCAGCCGCCAGCGATGCATCCCTCTGCCGTAAATCAGTTACTTCTTTTTCTAAAACGGCAACTTGATTTTTCAAGTTGTCGCGTTGACTGATTGCTTGCTGCAAATTGCTCTGCCATTCTTCCTTTGTTTGCGGTTGTGCCTCAAGTTTTACGGTCATGGCGAACAATGAAAGTATGAGAGCAGAAATTATGATATTCGTTTTCATGGTTTTTTCTTTCGTTATTCGTGAAGTTTTTCTTTTACTGCGTTTATGCCGCTCTGGCAGGTTTTTAACTGTGCCTGCTTATCTGCAATAGATTGAGTAAGCATCGCTTGATCTTTTTCCAGTGAACTTTTGCGCTGCTCAAGGCTGTTAATTTCAGCCTTTACATTATCCAGTTGAGTTAACTCATCCTGTGTCGGCTTACTGGAACATCCAATAATTCCGATTGAACTGACAAGACCGAACGCAAGAATCATGATAATTCTCTTTTTTGCATGCTTCATATATTTCTACTCCTTTATTATATGATGTGAATTATTCTATCTCAGTATATGTAAGAACTATGCCATGGAGCCATCGATATAAATACCCACGTTTTACATCAAAAAGCTTTGATGTTATAGGATTTTTTTATACTTATGGCTGTTTTTGTCTTGTTAGAGAGGACAAGTCTTGTGAAACAGGACAGCTTAAAAGAAAAGAGATCGTATAAATCGAGGGGAATGAAAAGCGAAGTTTTATGACAGATCACACTAATCAGGGAGGATTAATTTTATATTTATTAAGTAACACATACAATCGAGACCGAGACAGGCCGGAAATACGGCATGCCTCTTTCATATCTCCTTCTATCGCAGCCATCAACGACCGCAGATATTCTTCTTCCGCCTGAGCGATCATCGCGGCTCGCATTTCCTGAAGTGATTCAAGCGGTTTATTTTTAATAGGCTCGCTTATGGAATTACTTGATTTCTGTTGTGTTGCTTTTTCACGCGCCAAATAAACACGAAGATAGGTAGGCAGATGCTGCGGAAATAACGTTGGTTCGTTGCGTGCAGCAACAATTGATCGATCGAGTGTATTGACAAGTTCCCGAACATTTCCCGGCCAGGAATATGACATGAGTGCCGCATAATACTCATCAGAGATTCCTTTAATTTCTCTACCGATGCGATTACAGAGCCGGGATAAGTGGTAATGAATGATATTCTTGATATCTTCTTTGCGCTCACGCAATGATGGAAGCTCAATCGTAAAAGAACGAAGACGGAATAATAAATCTTCACGGAATTTCCCTTCTTTCGAAAGGAGGCCTAAGTTCTTGTTAGAAGCAGAGAGCAATCGGAAATTACTCACAATTTCTTCTCTTCCCCCCACTCTGCGAAATTGGCGCTCCTCTAAAACACGAAGGAACGATTTTTGAATAGAGAGAGGCAACTCCCCAACTTCATCCAAGAACAATGTTCCGCCATCGGCTTGCTTGATCAGTCCGTCTTGTGCTTTATCGGCGCCAGTAAATGCTCCACGTTCGTGTCCCATAAGAGTGCTTTCAACAAGCATTTCAGGCAAAGCAGCACAATCAACAACAACAAAATTATTGTTTGCCCGCGGACTATTTTTATGGATTGCCCATGCGAGCAGTTCTTTGCCCGTTCCTGTTTCGCCTCGTATAAGGACATTCGTATCACTGTTCGCCGCCTGATTGGCAAGCATTAAGCATGCCTTAATTTTTGGACTTTCACCTGCAATGCCCTCAAACAATCCTTCCTTAAGTTCATCTTTAATATTTTCTTTTCCCCTGAGAGAGTCCGAATATTCAATAATTCTCTTGATGAGTGGAAAGACCAATTTTGCATTTTCCGGACGACCGAGATATTCCCATGCGCCGCTTCGAATGGCTTGTTCTGCATCGTCTGCATTGGCAATATCGGCAATGATGAGAACTTCGGGAGCTGCAGGCTTTTGACGAATTGACCACGCGAGTTCAATTCCATTAGCATCCGGAAGTGAAACGTTCAAAATAGCTATTATAAAGTCGTGATTTTCAAGAGTATCCCGCGCCGAACGCCAATTTTCAAAAGAGGCAACCTGATACCCCCAACCTGAAACAGTTTCTGCAAATTCAGCCCAATATGATAATTGAGGATCGACTATTACAATTTTTTTCATTTAAACACCTCGTTTAATATATAATACGAGGAGTTAAATAACAATGATGCCGAGAATAATTGAATTTAATTTTTGACAAACTTAACACTACAAATTTCTTTGGTTTGGTCCCCAGGCCAATGCGCATCAATTCTCCTCTGCACTCAGTGCTTCGAATCCGGAAATAACATCGAACGGTTCCTCGTCGATGCCTATTCTGCAGAAGTTCATATCTATCATCTCAGCGGACCGCAGTCAGTATTTACTTCTCTCCACCGTGACGCGGGCAGATGTGAGCCGAAGTGTTATTCTCTTCTTTTTTAGGAAAATTTTGATGTCTCGAAAGGCGGTGTACCCCTCTTCAGTTACTGCCGTAACCTCCGCGCTATTGTATTCCTCGCCTGTTTTCTTATTCCATGTCTCGATATGGGAAATGGTCGTGACAGGATAACCGGTGTATGCAGATCCGGAGGGATGGAACACAATCGCACCGAGAGTATCCTGACCGTATTCGAATGTCGCTCGGAGCGTGTCCGTCTCTGTGTTCCGGAAATACTGCAGAGCCTTGCTGAAGAAGATGAGCGCACTTGGCGTAAGAACCGTGCAGTCCTCAAGCGGCAGCTTAACAAAGGAAGGAAATGCTGAGTCGCTTGCGATTTCAAACCACCGATGTCTTTCGTCGTCAGTCAGGTGCAGGAGAAACGAAGAGAGAACCGGTGTTCTAATATCCCATTCCACAAATTTCAAGGAGTCCGTGTGAACTCCGGCAAGATGTGCAAGAATCGAAACAAGGAAATTCGGGTACTCGATATCCACAGCAAAAACATTTGTGATGCAGATGGTTTCAGCAGAACCTGTCGAATCGCAAGACCCGCGGTCCTTAGGATAGGAACGATGGAAGGTTAAGAGCACAATGACAATGAGACATACCAACTGTTTCATAATACATCCGGTCATCCATTTCCGGTGATGAGCATCTTTATTATGGAATGACTTCATTGTTTTGCCTGGTGATTTTTGTCATGTTCATATCCTTCGCTTCGCAGAATCGTATCAGCCGGAACGCTCAGACCTGCTGCACATGGCTCGATAATGCAGAGTCTGATATACCGCGAACACGCTGACGTTCACTTTCAAGTATGTACGTCCTTTTTCGAGGTCGAGATGCTTCTCTCTTGCTATGACCTTAAAAATACTACAAATGTTTATTTTAATCAGGAATAGGCCGAAAGAATGAAAAAAGGATTAATTCGTTTTGGAGCTCAATATCTGACAGCCGGCAGAATCAATATCGGCATACAGCCCGAAGACAGCCAATACCGGTCGTTTTCAGTGAATCAAATGCTCCGATAATGCCGATGGACAAGTGCGTTAGGCAGGTACTCATATTGCATGAGGATTTTTATAATCAATAATACTTTGGGAAAATTCATAGAATCAATTGATCTCTAATTTCCAGGCAAAGGAATAATCCATTTTCGCATCGCTTCTTTCCGTTATGCCACACGAACTGCGTTCTCACCCGGAAGAATATTGGAGCCGAACCTTATTGCATACAGGCGTGTGAATTCTGCACCGAAAAGAACTATTTGTGAAGAATAGTAGGCCCACAGCATAAAAATAACAAGCGAACTCGCCGCACCGAATGTCGACCCTATATCGCCATTGTCCAGATACCACCCGACGGCAAGCTTCCCGATTGAGAAAAAGAGAGAAGTTACTGCGGCTCCTATCCACACATCCCTCCATTTTATAATTGCGTCCGGAAAAAATTCAAACAAAAGTGCGAACACGACAGTAATGCCGGCAAACGATACTATAAAATTAAGGAGGCTGCTCACGTGATCACTCATTGCCGCCAAAACTGCACTGAGAATAAGCGATACCAGCAGAAGAAGCCCTATTCCCAATATTACGGCAAACGAATGGAGCCGGACCCGAAAGAATGATAGAATAGTCCCTGCCGGTTTTTGCTGAATATGCCAGATAGAATTAAGCGAATCGCGCAATTGTATAAACACCGCCGATGCACCCATCAGAATCATGACAACACTGAAAATCGCCGTGCGAACGCTGAAGCTCGATTTACGTGCGTTTGAAATCAAGCTTTGAACGAAATTCGCTCCTTCTATTCCAATCTGTCCCCGAATTTGAGAAACAAGATGGCCGCTCGCCGCCTCCTGACCGAATCCGAAACCTGAAAGAACGATAACGAGTATGAGCAGCGGCGACAGAGAGAATACGATAAAAAACGATAAGGCAGCACCCTGCTGGGCGATGTTGTCTTTATTCCAGGCAATTGCGGAATCCCTCAGTAATAACCAGATATTTTTCATGCGAAAAGTTTTCATAAAAATACGGGCATCTGATTTTTATATTCAACGATAGAAAATCTTTTTCTAATTTTGGAATAGTGTAACGACAATAAACTTGAGATCCAATCAACCAATGGAATGAAAGAGTAATTAATCCCGCCTGAAGAATCAATGTTTTTTCCGTTCAAACTTAAGAACGACGGTCTAACCTCCTGATAATGAATGAGCGCCGCTGAATATAAGGGAAAATGCGGTTTCAGCATGCCGTCGGGATCATTGTCATCCAAGACTTGTACATACACATTAATACGGATATCCAATGGCAATATTCAGCATAAGATTGTTCGTTCTCCACGACGGATTGCCGAGAGCGATCTTCCTGAAGACCCAACGCTCGCCTTCGGACAGATATGGAACACGTAATGGGAACGCAATGTCGCACCGGAGAACAAAAAAGGACAAATCAAGCCGCAGGCCGAAACCTGTTCCAACAGCTACCTGATCGAGAAACGTTTGAAAGGAGAACTTGCCGCCGGGACGGTTCGGGTCGTCCCGCAACAGCCAGATATTTCCGGCATCGACGAACACTGCGCCCTTGAGAATACTTACGAGAGGAAACCGGTATTCGGTATTTGCTTCAAGTTTGATATCCCCTGCCTGATACATAAAGGATTTTGCCGCAATGCTGTCAGGAATTCTGTACGAACCGGGGCCAAGACCCCATGCACTGAAGGCACGCACGCTATTGCTTCCCCCGATATAAAACTGCTTCACATAGGGCATCGTTGCGGAGTTGCCGTAAGGGACGCCTATTCCCGCAATAAACCTGCTGGCAAGAGACGCTCTTTGATCATCCGTATTGAAGTAATATCGCAAATCGATATCGAATTTATAGTACTCCGAATATGCCGTTCCGAAGATTTCATAAGGAAGATCGGATGTCGCTTTATGTTCGTAAAACATTGATTGCGCAAGCTGCAACAGGTTCCCCGAAAAGTCCATGCTTCCTTTGAAGTACAGGTGGTTCTTTCGATCCTTCTCAAGCTGGTCATTGTATGTAAAGGAATAATTCTGTCCGATGATAAACTGGCTCTCAAAACTTTCCTGCAGCAGCGGATTAACACTCAACAGGTCGTTGAATGCTTGTGTCGCATTTGTTAGACGTACAAACATTATCGAGAGCAGATTAAAATTGTGTTCCGTACTGACGGATGCCTTCCAGTCGTATCCAAACGAGGCATCCACCGAGAAAAGCTGATAGTATTGCAGCCGATCCAACAGATTTAATCCGAGCTCTATACGTGTTTTTGGAACAAAGCTGCCCGATATATTTTCCAGGCTGAACGGGATTGCAAACTTCGGCAGTTCTAACTCTCCGCGTGTACCGATCTCAAACGAATTTCCTCCCGATTGCCCACCCCCTACAGGCATCTGAATACCAACTTCAAAACTAAGCGTAAAGAGTTCAGCTCCGCCGAACAAATTTTTGTTCCGAAAACTGGAATCAAACACCGGACCTACAAGATTGTTGGACTGGGAAACGCCCTGCAACTCGAAGCGAATATTTTTTGTCGAGAGAGGTGTCAGATAAATATGCGGCTCCAGGTGCGGGATACCGGCCGAATCAGCAATGACAAATTTTATGTTTACGAATTTGAATACACCGAGATTCATGAGCCTGCTCAATGTAAGATTATGGTTTTCCCTGCTGTAAACATCGCCTTTTTTTAAAAAAACCGAACGGACGATCACGTCGGGTCCGAACTTTTTATCAAGGTCGATGTACCGGCAGCCGCCGACGTTGATAGTGTCGCCGCTGTTTATTACGGTACTGTCTTGATTCAGCAAATAACCGGACTCGATGTAGATGTTACTTATCGTGTAGATACGGGTCGCCTCGATGGGTATATCCGTTTTAACCTGCATGGTAAGATCCACAGTCCTCTTCCCGGCAGTGCTGTCCGCTTGAAACACAATGAAGTCGGGTGAGAAATAGAAATAGCCTTTCTCTTTCAACGCGGCGTCGATGCGATCCCGCTCCTTCTTGAGTTTATCCAGATCGTATTGGTCTCCGCCAACGATCAATGTCTTTCCCATGGTGGAACGGATAGCCTCAACCAGCGCGGAGTTGCCGCCCTTCAGGGTAATACTATCTATTCTGTACGGCGGCTGGATTGTAATATCGTATTGAATATCTGCCGTTTTTTCATCTTCATGAACGGTGTAGCGTATATCCGTCCAGAAATATCCTTTATTTTCCAACAGGTTGCGCATTCTCGCAGTCACCCGATCGGGTGCGACTGATTGCAGCAGCACCGGAGGTTCGCCCATACTCTCTTTGAAAATCCCGATGTTGTACAGCCATAATTTAAAGCGTAAAAGTCCGAGAAGCTTTCCGTTCGGCTCCGGTTTGACAAGCTGATCAAGCTGTTTCTCAAGATCGTTTTTGTCCGGAATGTCCTTCTTCTGTTCGATATTCACCTCTGCACCGGTATACAGCTTCTCACCATGAGTAAGATACGATGTGTTGCTGCAACCCGTGCCAAATGTCGCGAGCAGTCCGGCGACCGCAAGACTCATAAGAGAATCAGTTATAGAAAATCCTCTATGCATTTATTTCACTTCTTTATCGGGAACCGGTTTCAGCATAATACCGGAAAGTTTGTCGTAATCGATCGTGAACACGACCCCTGCGCCCGTCTTTATGATGTCCCCTTCGATGACATCCTCGTATGAGTTTTGTCTGAAAACCTGCAACTGCCAGCGGCCGTCATCGGTGAGTTTGTACATTATTTTTAGATCTCCTGCAAAATTGTTGAGCGAATTCTCCTGACTTCGCTGTCCCTCAATGTCCACATCCCCTCCCACCTGAACGGTCACACGTTCATCGAAGAGTTGTTTTGAGAGAGCCAGCTTCAATTGGGTCCGTCCTTCAGCATTACCACTCGAGTAATCTTGATATGAGTCCAGACCTACATCGAGGCTCGCTCCTGAAAGATATTGTTCAGACATACGGTTCAGCTGAGCGGAGAGAATTTGACTGACACTTGAACGGGCAAAATCCGAAAGTCCGCCGCTTCCAAGTGTAGAAGCAAGCGGGTTTTCCGGGATAAACCTGCCCAGGATCAGAAGGGCAAATACCTGGTTATTGAGTTCCGATTCCTGACTATTCAACTCATTAAGTTTCGCGTAAACGGTTCCGTTCAATGCACCCCGTTGATCCGGAGGAAGATCGAGTTTAAAGTGAATATCCGGTTTCAGAAGTTTTCCCTTCATCATGAGGTAAACCTGAATGGGAAGCTCCTGCCTGTACTTATTACGGTCTTCCTGACTTATACCGGCAAGTTGATCCTGAACGAGATCCAGCGCCGCGGCTTTTACCGTATACATTGCCGTGATATCGACGTCGGCTTCATAGGGCGATCCAAGCCACGTAAGGCTGCTTCCTTTTTCGATGGTGAATTCTCTCTTGATAAAGTCCCCAAACGAAAGTTGGTACGACCCGCCAAGGATCTCATAACGCCCCGTGAGAGTAAGCTTTCCGCTCGGGTCAATGCTCAAGCTCAATGTCGCTTCGCCCTGAATGACCAGAGAATCGCCCGCGATGGGATCGATCAATATCCGAAGTTTGGAATCCTTGTTCACCGATATATTTGATGTAAGGTCTATGGATAAAGGCTTTGCGTCCGCGGTGTCTTCGTTTGCTCTGCTGTTCCGTCGGGACATAATAGAGTTTGGAGAAGTTTTGACGTCGACAAAAGTTACAATGCCGCGACGCTCTTCTATAGCGAGCTCTGATTCCGGCAGGACTAATGCGAGATTAGTGCCCTTGTCTAATTCTGCCTGCATATTGATTATTGGCCTGCTCTGATCGCCCTTTATTGAAATATCACTGTCGAGAATTATAGTACCATAGTAGAGGGCATCACGACTTGCAGGCTTGTTCAAAAGAAGAAACTTTTTAGTATGCACACGAAAGTCATAACTGTAGCTGCGGAAGTCTTCACTCAACAGGTGACCGCTCAATGAAGCTTTGTTGCCCGCAGTATCGACAAGATCAAAAGACCTGAATTCAAATCCTTGCGCGTTCATCGCTATCTTTCCATTGTTCAGATGCAGATAGGTATTAAGGAATACCGGGTTGAACGCAGTGTTGTCGAAGTTCAACTCCCCGTTTATGGACGGTTTCTTGAGTGTACCGGTCATATGCAATCCGCCGGTCATCGTTCCTGAAAGACGCTGCACTTTGCCGAAGGTAAAAGGCTCGATACTCGCAAGATTCACTTTCGTGAAATCACATGTAATGTCCAGATCGTTCCCGCCTTCCTCATTCCGGTAATTTCCACGCACGGCGATCTGATTCCCATTGCCGGCAATGCTCAAGTTTATATCGTAAACGTTTTCTGTTTGATTATTTGCAAGCAGCGCAATATTACCGATAAGCTTTTGACCGAAGCTGAAATCTTTGATTTTGAGATCGGATGTAAACGCCATATTTTTTTCCGGATTCTGTAAGACGATATTTCCGGTAAGAATTCCACCGAGCATGCCGCTTTCGCGCTCTACCGCCTGAGATATTGTGGAGAGATTGAAATTGTTGAATTCAATCCGCAATGGCATCATCTGCGGTGAAAGCCGGTTCTTCCCGTCGGCGCTCTGAAGAGAGATGGATTGTATTCCGTCTCGCAGCACAACATTATGCGCAACAAACCCGTTCTTGCCGAAGAACAGTTCATTGTCGGCAGGAACAGTCCATGGAATGTTTTTAAACACGACTCCATCCTCGTTGAATCGGAATTTGTATCCAT
>Ga0224521_1000370_pt1 | contig 13780 bp, 9 predicted proteins | sample CFST0metaG_FD_182731 | JGI IMG/M metagenome (GOLD analysis project Ga0224521, IMG submission 182731) | Peat soil microbial communities from Stordalen Mire, Sweden - C.F.S.T0 | ecosystem: Environmental > Terrestrial > Soil > Wetlands > Peat | place: Sweden: Norrbotten County, Stordalen Mire... | reverse complement strand
ACGCTTTAGTCTTGAAGAAGAGCCTGTTAGGAAAGCCAAAAAAAGATTAAACGCTCTGACACTAATCATCGTGAGTTCATCAGGAGATATTTTCATGCCGTGACGGAAAACCCTTTGGACTATGATTTGACTATCAATACCCCACGTATTACCATTGAGGGGGTATTTCATTTATTGTAAATACCGTCCGTTCTGAAAGTAAGTCTAAATCGCAAACAACATGCGCGAATGAATCGTCCAATTTCGCATAACCGGTAATAATACGCATAAATAATTGACTTCCATAGCTCCGGGCACACTCCTGGCAACCTTTAAACAGTTTAGCCAAAGTGGTTAAAATAGAGGTGCGAATTTGCAGAACAATACACACCAAGAGCCTAAACGCAAGGGTCATCTCGCCAGATACCGTCAGATTGCCATGGTTTTGGCCAAGTACAAGCTTGAAAAGGTCCTGAACTACGTAGGCATGCAAAATTATCGGCTGATCGGTTGGATGTTCCGGGGCAATCCTTGGCGTAAAATGAACTATTCCGAGCCGGAGCGTATGCGTATGGCTATAGAGGAGCTGGGAACATCTTTCGTAAAACTGGGACAAATCCTTTCGACACGCACTGACTTACTGCCGCCGGCTTATACCACAGAGCTTGCAAAACTCCAGAGTTCTATGAAACCCATGCCCATAGATCAAATGAAAAAAGTAATTAGCGATGAGTTGGGCCGTCCAACTGATGAAGTATTTATATCATTTGAGAATCCTATTGGCATTGCATCGATTGGGCAGGTTTATTCTTGCGGACAAGTCAATGCATGTACGTTGGCGGACGGAACCGAGGTAGTAACGAAAGTACAAAAACCTGGTGTGCCGGAACAGATTGAAGAAGACATGGAAATTTTGAGCCGTGCGGCAGTAATGGCTACGAAACATTGGAAAGGAGCGCAACAATACGATCTTGTGGGGATTGTCAAAGAGGTATCCAATACTATTAAAAATGAAACAGACTATATTCAAGAAGGCCACAATGCCGAATATTTCTCTCAATTTTTCCAGGAAGACCCAACCGTACACATTCCCAAGATTTTTTGGGAGTCTACAACAGCACGGGTACTCACCATGGAACGGATTCACGGGATAGGTATTCTAGATGTACAAGCGCTGGACAAAGCGGGCTTCGATCGAAAAGAATTGGCCAAGCGCGCCGTAGGACTCTGGTTGAAAATGGTCTTTGAAGGTGAGGTTTTTCATGCAGACCCCCATCCGGGAAATTTATTTGTGGAGCCTGATGGGCGACTGGGTCTAATCGATTTTGGTATGGTCTACACTGTAGATGACGAGGTTCGCTGGCGTTTGGCCACCGCAGTAAAAGCTATTCTGGATCGCGATGTGGACACGCTGATAGATGCGCTTATAGAATTGGGTGCGGTAAAGCTGCGTCGCGAAGGGTCTCGAGCCAGTCTCAGGATAGACTTGAAATCTATTATGGAGCATTTACCAAAGACCAGCTTACACAAAAGCTCAGAAAGTGTGAGTTCTACTTTAGAGCAGCTCTTATCCGTGTTACGTAGTAATCAAATACAGCTTCCCTCGAATACTTTCATGCTGCTGAAAACAATAATCATGGCGCAAGGTCTGGGCCGAGGGTTGGATCCGGATTTTGACATTCTCCCAATGTTAGAATCCAGCGTACGCGGACTAATTAAAAAGAGGTATTCGATCAAAGCGGCCCTTCGCCGTTTGCCCTCAGCAGGCGCAGAACTGGTAAGTCTGGTTGGGGGTCTACCTCAGCGGTTGGATCGGATGCTGAAGACAGCTGAGCGGGGAGAGATACAATTACGGATAGATGCTTCAGGCATAGAGCAGCATATCCACCACTTGGAGCGACTTGTAAATAGAGTGGTAATAGTCATTATCATCGCTGCTGTGGTTCTCGGATTGGCACTCTTCTTCGGGTTACGGGCGATTCATTAGGAAATGAATTTAGCAAATAATTAAGGGAATTTGATGTGCTCATCAGTTCATAGGTTATTTGAAGTTAGCTCGAGTTTCCGTAGGCCGCATCAGAAGGCTGTAGTCGTGTGGAAGTACTTATAAAGTAATGTATACTCAGCTTTTGGCTGATGTAGGAACTCGACAGCACATTCGCAGTCTTTTGTTAATCTGGCACAAGCTGTAGACCTTTAGAGCACTTACGAGATAAATGTATCGAGGGAGAATTTGACACGGTATTTCAGATTTTCGCCACAGCGTCGTAAAAAGCCCGCCAGAATGGGTCCACGATAGGGTGTTTTAATTCCTTTTCTTGGCCGCCTTCCACCAGAATCATGCCTTTCTTCACGTCGATTAATTCTCCGACCACGGAAGATTTAATTCCTTTTTTCGCCAGGGCTTTGACCACGGCCTCGGCCTTTTGCGGTCGGCAGGAAGCAATCATCGTGCCCTCGCTGATCGAAGCATAAGGGTCGATGCCGAAATAGTCACAGATTTCCGGAACGCAGTCCTCGACGACGATTTTCTCTTTTTCAATCCTCACACCGAGTCCGGCGGCCTGGGCAATTTCATAAAGGCCGCCCCAGATGCCGCATTCCGTGGCGTCGTGCATCGCGGTGATGCCGTTCTCTCTGACGCCGACCTTGATCGCGGTCATCGCGTCTTCCACGATGGACATTTTGTAGAAAATATCCTGCGCCTTTTTACTGAAGGCTTTGCCGAATTGTTTTTCCAGCAGGGCAGGGAACATCGTGGCAAAAATCCCTGAAGCTTCGATAGCCGGTCCTTTGCTGATGATGATTTTGTCGCCGGCTTTGGCTAACCGCGGGGTAACATACTCGTCCATTTCCCCAACGCCCACAATCGTCGCCCCGCCGACCATCGGATAGTTGCAGTTCTCGTATCGGGCGGTATGCCCGGTAATCACCGTGATGCCCAGTTTTTTGCATTCTTTGTGAATCGTATCCCAGACGATCAGCAGTTGTTCTTTGGTCATATCCATCGGCAGGTTCAAGTCGATCGAGAGGTATTTTGGTTTCAGTCCACTGGTCACCGAATCGGAAATAATGATATGAATGGCAAACCAGGCGGCGCGTTCCCAGCCGTACTGCGGTACGATGAAAACAGGGTCGGTGGTAAAAGAAACCGCCTTGTCGCCGATGGTCACAATGCCGACATCCACGCCGTGCTGCGGCCCGACGATGATATCCTTACTTTTTGCGCCCAACCGGGGGAAAATTACTTCGGTAAAAATTTCCGGTGAGATTTTACCGATTTCGGGCATTTCCGCGCTTGGGGCGTTTTTTGATGTTTGTTTTTTCTGTTCTTTCAAGGAATGCTCCTTCGGTTGACCAAAATTGCTTTGATTCTATATCGATATTATATCATGCAGGAAACCTTGGATTCTGCGGCGGGAAAACAGGTGCGAACGGTAGGGGCAAGTTTCCGTAGGCCGTAGCCGGAGGCTGTAGCCGTGCGGAAGTACTTACAAAGTAATGTATACTCGGCTGTTATAAGCCGATGTAAGAACTCGCCCGCCAATTGCCCTCTCACCCATACCGGCGAGGGCCGGTATCTACAGGGAGGTTAGCATTGTAGGGTGGGCAACGCCCACCAATTTTAGCCATAGCGGTGAAGGCCGGTATCTACAGACATGTTATATAAAATCGTGTTCATAATTATTCACTAAAAGAAGAAATGGCTTTATTGTAGGGGCGAGTTTATAACTCGCCCGCCCATTCACTTCCTTTTATTAGTCCTTCGCACATTTTAAAGAATCTTGGTAATTATGTGTCGGGATTCCCGTACGTTCACTTCGTTCAGTACCTTCGGCCTGCGCGGGAATGACAAGGAGGATTTTTATCCTTTACCTGCCAATCCCTTCCCCTGACTCAGCCAGACCGCCGTTTTAATTGCCTCTTCGATACTTTCCGCGTTGGCGATACCTTTCCCTGCAATATCGAAAGCGGTACCGTGGTCGACGGAGGTGCGCAGGAAGGGCAGACCCAGCGCCATGCTGACGCTCTTTTCGAAACCGTGCACTTTGACCGCAATGTGTCCCTGGTCGTGATACATCACCAGCACCACGTCAAATTCCCCTTTGATGGCGCGGTTAAAAATGGAATCGGCAGGGAACGGCCCGCGGGCATCGATGCCCAGTCTTGCCGCCTCTTGGACTGCCGGGGTAATTTCTTCGATTTCTTCCCGGCCGAACATTCCGCCCTCGCCGCCGTGGGGATTCAGCGCCGCCACGCCGATAACCGGCTTACCGAAACCCCATTGACGGAAAGATTCATCGGTTAATATCAGCCGGCTGAGGATAAAATCTTTTTTCACGCGGTCGCAGGCTTCTTTCAATGAATAGTGGGTTGTTAGGTGAACACACCGCAGATTGCCTGTAGCAAGCATGGTGGCATATGTTTTGGTCCTGGTGGCTTGTGCCATATATTCCAAATGGCCCAGCCCTGTATAGCCCGCCAGCATTGTGGCTTCTTTGTTTATCGGGGCGTTGACCATCGCTGTTATTTCGTGATTCATGGCCAGTTGCATCGCCATTTCCAGATATTCCATCGATGCCCGGCCGCAATCTGCTGAAATTTGGCCCATTTTTACTTGAGCCCAATCCAGGTTATGCATATCCAGGATATCGATTGTGCCGGATTTTCCGGTGCTCTCGGAGGCGTGTTCGATCGGATGAAGTTTGAGGTTACTTTGTGTTACCGTTATCGCCGCGCGTACGGCGGCGCTTTCCCCGATGAGAAAAGGACGGCACATGTCATAAAGGCTTTTGTCGGCAAGGGCCTTGACCGTAACCTCCGGCCCGATGCCGGCCGGGTCTCCGATAGTAATAGCGATAATCGGTCTTGTTTCATCTGTCATGTTCCGCCTCTCTTTTTTCCTTTGATTGGACCAATTAATACGAGTGGTTTATTTGAGGAGAAAACAAACGGGCGGGTTGAATACCCGCCCACGTTGTACCGCTAAGTGCTATATTAACTTTTTCATATCGTCTCAAGAGTGTGTTCTATAACTCCAGAGTCGCTTTGTATTCGTCGGCATCCACCGATTCGATGGAAAACCCGAGGCTTCTGGCCAGTCCGACCATCTTGTTATTATCTTTCAAGATGACGCCGTACATTCCGGTCAGGCCTTTTTCCTGCGCGATCCCGATCAGAATATCCGTGAGTTTGTGTCCCAGGCCGACATCCTGGAAATCGTCGGTGACGAGCGTGGCGAACTCACCGGTTTCCGTCCCCGGTTGAATGACCAGCCTGCCCACGCCGACAATTCTTCTTTTACCGTTGGTATTAGCTTCGGCGACAATAGCGATTTCACGACTGTAGTCAATGTTACAGAACCGGCTGAGCATATCGTGCGAGATATCTTTGATGATATAGAAGAAACGGAAACGGGAGGATTCCGGCGATAGCCCTGCAATCAGTTCGTGCTCCATCGGTTCGTCTTCCGGTCTGATCGGACGCAGTAAAACTGACTTTCCGTCGCGGCACAGCCAAGGTTGAATGTACCTGGTCGGGTAAGGCGAAATGATAAGGTGTGAAAATTCGCTTAACTGGGTCTTCAGGACATTTTCATCGATGATAATACGCGCATCGAGTGCGATAACCTTATCTCCGCTGACTACCAGTGGATTGATATCCAGTTCCTTAATTTCGGGGAAATCGACAATCATGTTAGAGAGACGGATGAGCGTCTCATCGAGTAATCTCAGATTAACCGCGGGCTTTTTCCTGAAACCCTTGGAGAGCATACCGTAAACGTTCGTCTTCTCGATCAGCAGACGTGACAGTCGCTGGTTGAGCGGCGGCAGCCCGATAGCAACATCTTTGTAAAACTCGGTCTCCGTGCCGCCCTGTCCGAAAATGATGACCGGTCCTAATGTCGGGTCTTTCTTGCTGCCGATTATCAATTCATAATCGTAAGCCGTAATCATTCTCTGCACAGTCACGCCGTCTATACGGGCTTCGGGAAATTGCTTTTTCACATTTGCCAGCATTTCTTTGTAGGCTTTGCGTACCTCATCGGCTGATTTAAGGTTAAGCTGTACGCCGCCGACATCGGATTTGTGGGAGATATCGGGCGATTGTATTTTCATGACGACGGGATAACCCAGGCCGGATGCGGAGCTTGCCGCGGCATCTTCATCAACGGCAAAATGCGGGAGAGTGACGTTTATCCGGTAGGTATTAAGGAATTTCTTGGAGTCATCTTCGCTTAATACCAGTTTCCCGGAGCGGGCAGCATTACGAATAAGCAGTTTCAGATGATTTTTTGGGGTGCCGACATCAAGCGGCACATCTTCCGGTGTTTCATAAAGGTTTTCCAGATTTCGGGCATAATGATACATGTACATGTATGTTTTGATCGCTTCTTCCGGGAACTCATAAGTCGGTACTTTGTTGTCGTAAAATACCTGGCGTGCTTTCTCAACTTCTCTGCTGCCCATCAATGCGGTCAATATCGGCTTGGTGCTCTTCTTGGCAGTCTTTGAAATAGCTTTGGCTAAATCGACGGCAGTAGCGACTCCCTGAGGCGTATATATCACGACCACACCGTGCACTGCCGGGTCTTTCAATGCGATATCGATTGCGCTGATGTATCGCTCGACACTGGCGTCTCCCAGGATATCTACCGGATTGGATTTGCTCCAGTAAGTGGGTAATACCTGATTCAGCGCTTCCATGGTCGCTTCGCTGAGCGGGGCCAGTTTCCCGCCCCGGCCGATGAGGGCGTCGGTGGTCAGGACGGCCGGACCGCCGGCATTAGTGATAATCGCCAGGTTCTGGCCTTTCGGCAGGACCGCGGTATCCAGAATGGAAGCGCAGTCGAACAAATCACCGATTTCCTCGACGCGAACAACTCCAGCCCGGTCAAAAACAGCGTCATAATAGGAATCTTCCCCGACCATCGCGCCGGTGTGGGATTTGGCAGCCTGTCTGCTCTCCTGGAATTTACCGGCTTTAATTACGATAATCGGTTTATTGCGGGCAAACCCTCTGACTGCGCTCATGAATTTCCTGGCATTCTCCAGACTGTTGCCCAGCGATTCCAGATAAATGATGATACTTTTTGTTTGAGGGTCAACCCCGAAATAGTCAATTAAATCGCCGAAATCAATATCCAGCATGGAACCTAATGATACGAAGGCGCTGAAGCCGATATCCCGGCTTACTGCCCAATCCAGCACGGAAGTGCCGAGTGCGCCGCTCTGTGAAAGGAAGGCAATTTTACCCGGTTTTGTCCCTTTGCGGGCAAAAGTCGCATTCAATCCGGAACTGGGGCGAATCGCGCCGAGGCAATTCGGGCCGATAATCCGCATGCCGTAATGCTTGGCAGACACTTTTATTTGCGCTTCCCGTTCTTTGCCTTTTTCCCCGGCTTCATTAAATCCGGAGGAAATGATGATAATCGCCTTTACCCCGGCCTTGCCGCAATCTTCCACAATTTCCGGCACATGGTCCGCGCCCGTCGCGATGACCGCCAGTTCGGGAATTTCAGGTAACGCCGCAAGCGACGGATAGCATTTAACATCCATCAACATTTCGTGTTTGGGATGCACGATATAAACAGCACGGGTATCTTTGGATAACAACAGATTTTTTAGTGTGGTTTCGCCGACCGAACCGGGTTTATCTGAAGCACCGAATAAAACAACATTTTTCGGGTTAAAAAACAGGTTTATTGTGTCCATCTACCATCCTTCGCTTAGGGTAGTGTTTAAAACGGGTGACATTGAGAACCCAACATATATGATAAAAACCCATTAAGGCCTGTTATGTCCGGAGTTTTCGCAGTTTTCCTATTTCCTTGTTCTATCCCCACCAAAATTACATTATACGTCAAAAATAAGGGTGCCCGCAATCATCAGCCGTAATTTTTGTGTAATATTCGCAAATAAATTAGCATTCATATGAACAATCGTCAGCCGTTGGCTGTTGGATATATAAATAATAATAGCTGACAAAAATCTAAGTCCTTGTAACGGTATTTCGCACGGTTGCATTGCCACAATCATGTGTAAAGCCTATAATCAGAATTGTACGTGCTGTACGTACTGTAATATGTTTCCCGATTTTCGGGTAGAACCGGATTTTCTCTTTCGGGTGTGCCGTTCCATAAAGATAACTGCGGTAAAACTTGCAGCGTTTATATAAAAAACTGTAAAACAAGAAACTATGACTTTTTCAGAACCGGCTTCGAACAACTGGCAGAAAAACCTCTACGCAATATTTATTGCCGAATTACTGGTAATGGCCGGCTTCAGTTTTGTGTTCCCTTTTATGCCCTTATACATTGAAAAGCTTGGCAATTATAGCTATTCACAGGCAGCGTTTTGGGCCGGGATCGCCGAAGGTATTTGTGGTATTGCCATGTTTTTATCCGCGCCGCTGTGGGGATTGCTCGCGGACCGCACGGGCAGAAAACCGATGGTGTTGCGGGCTATCTTCGGCAGCGCGGTTGTGGTGGCGCTCATTGCCATCTCCCCGAATGTCCCGTTTCTGGTGATAATGCGTTTCTTTCAGGGTGTGCTCAGCGGTACGGTCGCCGCGGCTTCTGCCCTGGTGGCGGCCACGACTCCCCGGGAAAAAAGGCCTTTTGCCATGGGGCTACTGATGACGGGAATCTATATCGGCAACAGTTGCGGGCCGTTAATGGGCGGCCTGGCCGCCGATAAATTTGGTTATGAGACTACGTTTTTCATTTCCGCTGCTGCCCTTGCTGCTGGGGGCTTTGTCGTGCTTTTTATGGTTAAAGAGAAATTTGAACCGGTCAAAATGGCGGAAAGAAGTTCCCTCGGCAGTATGCTGCGCCTCGCCGGCTCCAAAGAGGTTCTCCCTCTGTTGCTCATCCAATTTGCTTTGAATGCCGGCCCCAGCATGGTCGGGCCCATTATTCCTCTTTTCATTCAGCAGCTCAATCCGCTGGGTCAGGCGGCGACCGAGGCCGGCATCGCTTTTACTCTTGCCGGCATCATTGCGGCGCTCTCGTCGGTCGTTGCCGGCCGTCTCACCACTCGGTTGCCTTTGAAAACGATACTGGTCTTTTCCTGCCTGGGTACCTGTCTCACCTACCTGGCGCCCATGACAGCCACGACTGTTACTCAACTCACTATTTACATCGCCTTAAGGGGGTTGTTGAATGGCGGAATATTGACAGCGGGTTATGCGTTACTCAGTCTTTCCGTATCCCCTGCTCAACAGGGTGTTGTTTTCGGGCTTGGGCAAAGCGCCAGTTCTCTGGGCGGCGGAGTGGGGCCTACTATCGGCGGCGCCCTCGGTTCGTCTTTAGGATTCAAAAATGTCTTCGGTTTTACGGCGGGAATGTACCTTTTCACGACCCTGCTGGTTGTTAAAGTAATTCCGAAACACGCCGGTGAAACGGCGGAAACAACTCCCAAAGGTTCAGGATAAAAGATAATTCATATCAGAACATAATATCGGTTCGGAATTCATCTTGCTTGTATTTCATGGTTGCATCTTTTTGTATCTGCGTGGTAAGCTTTCTTAACTGCAAATACTGAGTTCTGCGGCTTTTATTTTCTTTACCAAAGAGTAAAACAACGGTAACCGGATAGATAAAATGATGCAAAAATGGGAATTTTCCCTGAAATATTATCAGGATTCTGCCGGCGCACTGGAAACAGCCCTGAAAGAAATCCCAGCCTATGAATCGTGGCGTGATTTTGACCCCGGCAAGCTGGTTTCTGTTGATACCCGTTATCAGGCAATGCCGGCATTGACGAAAAAAGATATCCGGGAGTATTTCCCTCTCGGGCTTGTAAAACCGGGCGTGAACATACAAAAAGGTTTAGACATCGGCGAAATCTCGTTTGTCAGCACCAGCGGCACTACGGATGATAAAGTTACCAATATCTGGAATCAAAAATGGTGGGATGCTTCGGAACGGGCTTCCTGGAAGCTGAATTCTTATGCTGCCCGCCTTGCCACCGGCGAGCATTCCGAAGCGATTCTGGTAAACCCGTTGAATGTCGGCATTGCTTCGGACAACGCTGATCTGCCGCTGGAAAAGCGCCGTCTCGCCCGGTTTTTGTATTTGAGCGAACGAACGAATTATGCCGCCTGGACAGCAGAGCATATGGACCGGATGATTCGTGAGCTTATGATTTTTAGGCCGGTGGTTCTTGAAGCCAACCCGTCCCTGCTGGCCAGGTTGTGCCGCTATATCAGCGCCAGCGGACAAACCGTATATCAGCCCGGATTGATCGTCTTAACCTATGAAAACCCGACGATTTTCCATTACCGGCAAATCCGCAAAGTTTTTACCTCTCCGACCGCCAGTTCCTACGGCACCACCGAAACGGGTTATGTCTTCATGCAGTGCGAAGCCGGTAAATTCCACCAGAACACTCAGTTTTGCCGTGTGGATTTCCAGCCGCTGAAAAAAGAACACGGCGGCCCGTCGCTGGGCAGGATTCTGGTAACGCCTTTTCATAACGATTGGTACCATCTGCTGCGCTTCGATGTCGGCGATCTGGTACGTCTCGGTGAAACGGGAAAATGTCCCTGCGGCCGTCATGATGGGATAATCCTGGCGGCCACCGAAGGCCGATGCGTGAATGCCACTTTGACCTGCACTGGACGCTTGGTTACTTCCCGGGAACTGGATAATAATCTGAGCGTGCTCGAGGAAATCGATGAGTATAAACTGGAGCAAACCGCAGCGGATAGTTACGAATTGCACCTCGCCAGCCGTGTTGCGGACAAACAAAAACTCAGTGAATCCGCGGCATCGGTCCTGAAAGTGCTCTACGGCAAAGAAGCAAAAATCGCGGTGATCCACGAAGCCATGGTTGCGCCGGAAGCGTCCGGCAAATTCCGCCTCTCCAAAACCCTCTTTCCACTGAAAATAGAAGATTATCTGGAAAAATACTAGTTCCATACCGACGAAAGTCGGTATCCAGATTGTAACTTCCATCTCCTCGCCCCTTGAGGGAGAGGATTAGGTGAAGGGTATTACAAAGAATCATCTTGATTGATAATGAAAAGGTTAGCAAAAATGATTAATTTAAAACCCGTCTATCTCCTGGCCGGCGGTCGCCCCCGCAATCCCGCCTCTTTCAATCCCTTATTCCAGTCGGTCTTTGAGGAAAGCGGCAAAACATCGCCGACCATCGCTTATCTCGGGGCTGCCAGCGACGACAGTAAGGCATTTTATTTAATGATGACCGCGGCGCTCAAAGGGGCCGGTGCCGGTAAGGTCAAACTTGCCGCCCTCGCCTCCAAAAAGGCAGATGTTGATAAAGCCAAAGATATCCTGGAATCCTCCGATATCGTTTATGTCAGCGGCGGCGACGTCGAACACGGCATGCAGGTATTGGCAGAGAAAAATCTGACCGATTTTATCGTCGGGCTTTACAAACAGGGCAAACCATTTTTCGGTATTTCCGCCGGTAGCATCATGCTGGCTAAAGAATGGATCCGCTGGCCCAACCCGGACGACGACAACACCGCCGAAATCTTCCCCTGTTTGGGCATTGCCCCGGTAATTTGTGATACCCACGGCGAAGCGGACGGTTGGGAAGAACTGCAGGCATTGTTAAAGCTGGAGAAAGATGGCACTGTCGGCTGCGGCATTGTCTCCGGCACCGCCATCAAAGTCTTCCCCGACGGCAAGATAGAAGCCTTGGCCGGCGCCATTCATCAATATCAGAAACGCAGCGGCCAAGTCGTCAGAATCGCCGATATTTTACCCGCTGTCGGTTAGTTCCCTTTGAGTCGCAACGAAATACTTGAGGCATTAAGCCGAAATGTACGCCCATTTGATGGGAGAGGGCCGAAGGCCGTAGGTCGCAATCGGAGGTACTTACGAAGTAATGTATACTTTGCTTCGGTAGAATTACATCGAAGCAAATGTATAGGATGAGGGTGAAATAGTTTAGCAAAAATATCTCAGTGTATGAGGCTATATTATAAACAAAGTCCGGCCATGAGAATTATTTTTACTAACTTGGATTGATTCCTAACGAAACTATTTTACCGGCAAATCAATCTTGCATTTCTTTAAAGCTTCATCAATCAGTGCAGCCGTAGCCGCATCCGGTTCCACCAGCGGCAGGCGCGGTTTGCCGACATTAAACCCGATTTTATTCAAGGCGTATTTTACCGGTTGAGGATTAGAAACCAGGAACAAAGCGGTAAACAGCGGTAAAAGCTGTGCGTGTATCTCGGCGGCTTTTTTCACATCGCCTTTAACATAGCTGTAAATCATCTCGCTCATCTGTTTTCCGGCCAGATGTGAAGTCACGCTGATCACGCCGTGAGCGCCCAGCGCCAGCATCGGCAGGGTGTCGCCGTCGTTACCGCTCCAGACCAGGAAACCGGGCCTGGATTCTTTGATGATTTTCGAAATCTGGTCCATGTTTCCGCTGGCTTCTTTTACCCCGATGATATTCGGGATTTTGCTCAATCTGATTGTTGTTTCTGCGCTCAGACTGGTAATCGTGCGCGTGGGTACATTATAAAGGATGCACGGCAGGTCGGTGCTTTCGGCGATTGTTTTAAAATGCTGATACAGACCTTCCTGCGACGGTTTATTGTAATAAGGTACCACCAGCAAACAGGCATCAACCCCCAATTTCTCGGCGTCTTTAGTCGAAAGAACCGCCTCGGCGGTGCTGTTGCTGCCGGTATTGGCAATAATCGAACCTTTATTCCCGGCCGCTTTTTTCACTTCTTGGAACAGGGTAATTTCCTCTTCCTCATGCAGCAGTGTTGGGGATTCCCCGGTGGTGCCCGCCAGTACCAGCCCTTCACTGCCTGATTTCAGCAGCGCTAAAGCCAGTTTCTTTGCCTGGTCGTAATCAACTTCACCTTTTTTATCAAAAGGGGTCACCATTGCGGTAATTAGTCTACCGAGTTCTTTCATGTCCTAACCCTTAGGGGAAAGCCATTCCCTTTTTATCATTTCTTCGGCGATTTGCACGGCGTTTAACGCGGCGCCTTTTCTTATATTATCAGCTACCGTCCACATTGCCAAGCCGTTCCGGTGAGAAGTATCCTGACGGACGCGTCCGACGTAGCATTCATTTGTTCCGGCGACGGCCCACGGCTGCGGATAAATACTGACGGTAGTATCATCCATCAGCCTGACCCCCGGGGCTGCGGAGAGAATCCGCCGGGCTTCTTCCGGCGGCATGGGATGTGTGAATTCGACATGTACTGCCTGACTGTGGCCGATAAATACCGGCGTCCAGACGCAAGTCGCGGAAACCGCCATCTCCGGGGAACGCAATATTTTTCTGGTCTCTTCCAGAATCTTCCGTTCTTCTCTGGTCTCCCCGCTGTCCAGGAAAACATCCACTTCCGGCAGCAGGTTGAAAGCAATCTGGTGGGGAAAAACCCTGATGACCGCGGCCTGTCCGTTGAGGACTTGCTGTACTTGAGAATTCAATTCTTCGATGGCCGCTGAATCTTTACCGGAGACCGATTGATAGGTATCGACGATAACCCGTTTGATCGGGTTCAGTTTGTGCAAAGGATATAAAACTATCGCTAATTGAATCGTAGAGCAGTTCGGGGTGGAGATAATTCCCTGGTGCAGTTTCGCGTCTTCCATGTTGATTTCCGGCACGACCATCGGGATTTCTTTGTTGCTTCTGAAAAAGCTGCTGGTATCGATAACCAGCGCCCTGTGCCGGACTGCCAGCGGCGCAAAATAGCGGCTGACTTCCGGCCCTGACGAGAAAAAGGCGATATCGACATCATGGAAGGATTGCGGTGACAGTTCCTGAACGGTAACTTCCTGATGTTTGACAAA
>Ga0224521_1000367_pt1 | contig 13843 bp, 13 predicted proteins | sample CFST0metaG_FD_182731 | JGI IMG/M metagenome (GOLD analysis project Ga0224521, IMG submission 182731) | Peat soil microbial communities from Stordalen Mire, Sweden - C.F.S.T0 | ecosystem: Environmental > Terrestrial > Soil > Wetlands > Peat | place: Sweden: Norrbotten County, Stordalen Mire... | reverse complement strand
ATCCATAGATGGTTTCTGCTCCTTTATTCCAACTGACGACGTCTCCACCGGAAGTTTTCCCGATAATGCCCTCAACAGAGGTATTCACTATTGCAGCTAAATCAATATCGCATTCCTCGATTTTTTTTCGTTTGGTGATATCTTCTATGGCCAAAAGAATAACTTTTAGTTTTGCCGGTGGATCTGGAATTCTACGGGCATTCAAAAGCATTGTGCGTTTGCCAATGCTTGGAAAATCGTGCTCCACTTCATAATCGTCAAAGGTTGCCTGGCGGGGAAGAATGTTTTCCAAAAGTTCCCGTAACTTTGGAATATCCCATTGTTTATTACCCAGATTATAAATAAGCTGTCCTACCGTTTCTTCCGGATTTACCTTGAAAACTTCATAAAAAGACCGGCTGGCCGTGACCACCCTTAAATCATTATCCAAAACAATTAGCGGTTCCCTCACAGTGTCGACAATACTCTCTGAGTATTCTTGCGATTTATCTTCGATTTTTTGCTTAAACATTTTCCCTTCCTTGTCTCCGGTAATTACTTAGGTTTGTGTTTATCGAATATATCGGTATGCCCTATTTAAGTCCGAATATTTTTGCCCTTTCTTTAAATTCTTCCTGGGACTCGTCTTCCCATGGTAGATATTTTAGGGCCGCCGGGCTTTTGAAGGCATAAAGCAATAAATTTATTACCTCTGTCGAAGAATTACCGAGTTTCATGACGCCGCTTTTTCTAATGGTATGAACCGACCCTGTAACCAGTGCCGGCACGCTTGGAAAATAAACGCAAATTAAAGGGAAATCGGCTATTTCTTCACCTAATTGAACCTTTTCCTCCGCGAGTATCCAGCCAAAAGAAATACAGGTCGGGGAATAAAGAAAAAGGCAGGCCTGCATGTTAGTTAGTCTGCCGATTGTCATGATTTCGCCTTGTCCGAAAAATAAACCTATCACCGGAATCTTAGAAAGTATTTTACCGACTTTGGTTAATTTCAACACCATTCCGCATAAATATATAATCAGTATGCAAAAGATAAAACCTAAACCCGTGAATAAATACTTCTTATCCACAACCACGCCCAGAATTAATTTCCCAACCTTGTCGCCATTGCCGAAAAGAAGAATCATCACATAAGTGACCAATATTACCGGCAGCCAGAAAACGAAACCATATAGTAAAAAAGTCGACTGTTTTTTAATAAATTCTTTCATTTTCCCCTCCCGGCCCGTCTTTGTTTTTCATCTGTCCCCGCTTTTAAAAGTCACTGAATGAATTTTTCAAATGGTTATGATCGAATTGATTAATGAGCCATCCGCGATCCCACAAAGAAGAGCGCCGCTCCGATAATCAGCGCTGCACCCAGAATACATATCAGTGACCGGTTTGCTACTCGCTCCAGGTGATGGATATGCTTTTCTATCCCCGAGACATCAGCACGTACCTGGATTTCACCACGCTCAGCGGTTTTCATCATCCTGTCCACCCGCTGCGGCATCCCCCCGACCAAACTGGCTAATTCCGCTGCTGCCACAGGCAAACGGCGCAAGGCAGCAGTGACGGAATACCTCTTTTTAATTATCCGGATGACACTGGATTGTAATAGTGGGGCAATATCGAAATCCGGGTCCAATCCTCTGCCCAGACTCTGCGCCATAACTATCGTTTTCAACAGCAGGAACGTATTAGATGGAAGTTGTATGTGATTACGCCGCAGCATCGTAAATAGTTGTTCCAGATTATAGCTAACGCTTTCTGAACGTTTCAGTAAGTGCGTCGTCGAGAACTGCCCCATCACATATTTCATATCCTTTCGCAGAAGGGCACGGGAGCCTTCAACACGCAGGCTTACCGCGCCCAATTCTATCAGCGCATCGATAAGCATATCCGGATTCCGGTCTATAAGGGCTTTGAGCGCATTAGCTAGGTGCCATCGTACCTCATTGTCTACCATGCAGACCATTCCAAAATCAACCAGCCCCAATCGTCCGTCAGGCTCTACAAAAAGATTCCCAGGATGAGGGTCCGCATGAAATGCCTCACCTTCAAAAACCATTTTCAACCAGATGCTTACGGCACGCTTGGCTAACTCTCTGCGGTCGAAGCCTGCTTTATCCAATGCTTGAATATCCCGAACACCTATTCCGTGAATCCGTTCCATCGTGATTACCCGTGACGTGGTCGACTCCCACAGAATCGTGGGAATGTGAATCGTCTTATCGTCCTTAAAAAACCAGGCGAAATACTCGGCATTGTGGCCTTCCTGAACGTAATCTGTTTCTAATTTAATGGTATCGGCGATTTCCTGGACAATACCCACCAGGTCGTATTGTTGTGCGCCTTCCCAATGTTTAGTGGCGGATACCGCTGCACCCCCCAAAATGTACATGTCTTCCTGGACCAGTTCCGGTACCCCGGGCTTTTGCACTTTTACCACTACTTCGGGACCATCGGTCAGAGTACAGGCATAAACCTGTCCGATAGAGGCAACACCAATCGGTTCCGGTGTAAATTGGCTGAATATTTCATCTGCCGGCTTACCTAAATCGTCACTGATTACCTTCTTCATTACATCTACGGGAAGCGGCTTTAAAGAACTTTGCAGTTTCGAGAGCTCTTGGGTATATTCCGGGGGCAGCAGGTCGGCACGGGTCGAAAGTATTTGTCCCAATTTCACGAAAGTTGTGCCTAATTCCTCGATTGCCATACGGGTACGTTCGGGTTTGGTATAAGCCATTTTCCGAAAGGGATTGCCGCGGAGCATCCAGCCAACGAGTGCATAATTTTTTATGCCAACGTATTTTAGAACTTCCTCCAACCTGTATTTGGCCAGAACCATTGCAATCTGGCGGTACCTGGGGAAATGGCTTTTGTTCTTACGCTCTTTATTTGAATTACTAAACATGTTTTTCTCCCTGGTTTAGATTGGCGGACTTTCCTCAACCTTATGATGACGTATACCGATATTCTGCTTCCAGCTCTTTTCTCCCAGTTCATTGTGCATACGCGAGAAAACAGAATTAACCACGTCGCGGACAGCATGGTCCACTTCTTCACTGTCAATTATTTGTACCACAGCATCGTACGTCCGTTCCTCAGCACGCTCAAGTGCTGCATCCAGGCCGACAATATGCGCCAGACTTGGTACGACCCCCTCATGGGGCGTTACTGCCCGGACACGCTGCAAAACGGACGACTTATTTTTTCTGAACGCTTCAGCGACACCATGACTGAAATTTGCCCGATCCATGTCGCCTTGGACACGGGCAATAATGCGCTGGAGCACCCTGTCTGTTATCTCTTCCTCCATTCCCTCTAAAAGCGCCCAGATATTACGCTGTACGAACCCATCTCCCCCAAGCCGGTCTATTACGCGAATAAATCGTGCAACCAGGATAATCCATACCCAAACTAATTCGATAGCAATCCCTTGGTTGACAAGGAGCAGCGCCGGTACAATCGCGACGAAATCGAAAAAGTGGCTGCGCAAATAGGCGCCGCTGTCCCAGCGGAATCCGCTCCGTGTAAAAAACTCAATAAGGGAAATGATACCGATTCCAATATCAACTACTACCCAAACAGCCGGCACCGGCCCGCGACCGCTAAAAACCCAGAAAGATAGTATAGTTAATGACAGTAAGGCTATGACGAATGCCGACCAGTGCAGAATTGGGTTCCGGCGCGGCAGCGCCTCTAACTCTTCGATACGGGCTTCCAATGACGCAGGTGCCGCGCTTTTAGCGATAATCGTATCACTCTTTATCAGTTTTTTGCGGGAGTGGACTCTCTTTTGTAAAAACATTTTTATGCCATCCCGCATCGCTGATACTTTTACTGAAACTAAAGAATAAATAGATAAAATCCAATGCAAAATCGGATTATGCCGCGGCGGCGGCTCCGGTTCTTCGAGTCGCGCTTCCGAGGGCGCTCCGCCCTGTGGTGCCGTTATAGCGACATTGTTTTTTATCGGTTTATCTTGGGGCTGAATTTTATTTGGCAGAACCATTTTAATATCCTCCGGAAGCGCTGTTGCTTTGTTTCGTGGCAGCCACACGAACATTTAATGATGAATTATTCCTTTTTCTCTGACTCCCAATCGATTTCCACGGTGGTCTTCTTTCCGCTCGCAAAATTGAGTTTTATCTCTGCGTCGCCCTGGACCTCCAGGAGTTTTTGTGCCAGTTCTTTAGCGCTTTTTAACGGCAGCGGTATTGTAATGGAATTATTGATTTTTAACCAATCCGGGATAATCGGTAAATTAGCGGTAATTTTTATTACTTTATTGGCCATTTTGCACTTCCTTCGATTTATTTTTTCCTTAAATACAGCCGAGGATTAACCGGGTTGTCCCACTTTCAAATCATTCTCAACTTGGGATACGCCCGGTGCCGACCACGCGATCCTTTCGGCTTCTTCTCTTTCCGCCCAGGAGTGTACACTACCCTTAAGACTCACTTTGCCGCCTTGAGTTTCCACTCCGATTGTCCGTGAATCAAGCAAGGCATTCCGATGGAAAGCGCTTTCAATTTTGCCTTTGATTTCTACCGGTTCAGTTGGCGGTTTGATTGTAATTTCGTTACTGACCCACACCACCCCTTTCAGATGGCGCACTGCGCTTTCGGCAGCTACTCTTTGATATCCCCGGTCTACTTCACCCATTAGAGTGATTGAACCTTCCTGCACCCTTACTTCAATGCGGTCATGGGGTAAAGAAACATTCAACCTGATTGCATGTACCGCATCCCGGCCGATTTCCTCATCGGATAGTTTAAAAGAACCCGGTAGTTTGACTACGATGTTGTCAATCACTTCGATAACCCCGGCAACGCGTCGTGTCGCTTGCTCAGCGCCCCATTTCTTCGGAAAGGTATCTACTTCGCCTTCCAGAGTCACAACGCCTTCGGCCGCTGTGACCTCTATCTTAGGATTCACGCTTGGAGTTATGACTCCTCCGATAACCGTCGGCTCCCAATTTAATTCCGCGATAACGTCTTGCTTCAATTCCATGTTAGTTTTCATAACATCACTTCCTACTATTATTTGAAATAATTTAACAATTTAAAACTTTACCAATTCGAAGTTATCCCTTTGGATTAGAACTATCCCAATAAGGAGCGACTCCAAAATTACTGTAAGTTTTAGCCACCATTTCAAAATCAATATTTTCCGGCCAATTGTTTTTATCCATCCCGGGCGCTTTTTCCAGGTCAGCTTTAGGCATATCAAGAATGAATTTCTTATTCTCGTCTGACCAGGTCAGTATCGCCCAGGGCATGGCAAACCATTTATCGCTGATGCCAAGAAAACCCTCGAATGAGACTACTACGAAGGCAATTCTGCCGGCGACCATATCGATTACAAAAGACTGTACCTGGCCCATATCCTGGCCTATTTTATTGATGACATCATATTGTTTCAGACGGTTGGCTGAAATAAATCTTGTTGACTGCTTCATATTGTTCCCCCTTACAATTTATCTTCCTTTGCTTGATTGAGCAGACTATCGGGGAGTCATCCGGCTGCATGGAAGTGAGATGGCTCCCGGGCTTGGAATTTTTACTTACTTTGTTCTTTTCTGATGGTTCCAAGTGTCTTGTCAGACCGTGTGTTTTTACCATCTTTGTTCCTGATGGCGCCGTTTGGTAAACCCGCATTTTCTTCAAGTTTTCCAACGGTCTTGTCGCTTCTAACCTGTCTTGCCATGTCTTTCATCTCCTTTTTCTAATTATTTTTCCGGGCAATAATATTTACTTTTTTGTTCTGATTCGCTGCGCCAGCCACACAATCAGCATGATTAACGCGACCACGAGTAAGATGTATATCAGACCGCCCAAGAAGTGAGAAATCAGTCCCAACAGGAATAAAATGATGAGGATGATGGCAATAATCCAGAACAAATTGTACATATTTACTTCCTTTTTATTTACTATAATGTGCTGGAACGACGTCATCATAGACACGTTATCTAGCTCTTTATTGCGCGAACCGCCGCCTTTCTCTTCCGGTTTGCCTCGGATGCTGCCATCTTGACCTTGCCCATAACTTCACCGGTTTCATCCTTAGCGATTTCCACCCCTGCGGTAACTTTGTTTTTAATTAACCGTTTGGTTGCTTTAGTATCTTTTTTAATTGTGTCCATCCCTACGGTGACTCTATTTTTAATTAACCGTTTGGTTGCTTTAGTATCTTTTTTAATTGTGTCCACCCCTTCGGAGACTCTATCTTTAATTTGTTTTTTTACTGCGTTGCCTGTCATGTTCTTCTTATTCATGCCGTAACTCCTTTAAACTCTTCACGATCTTACTTTCGAGGCAAGTATCGTATGTTAATGATATGTTGATGGTTGCTATTCATAGCAAATTCAGAATGGTATTAAATAATTGTGGAAGTAAGACTGTGGGAGTTTTCACCCCCACAGTCTTACTTTTAGATGGCCTTACGGAGTAGGAATGGCAATGGTGCTGCCTTGTACAGTGACCGCTCCTGTCCCACCAGCGGCTCCGGCAAACAAACTGCCTACTATATTGGCACCGTTATTTACCGTGATGGTAACAGCAGCCAGGATAATGCCCTTGAATATGGTGGTCGTATCCAAAGTCGCTGAACTGCCGACCCAAAAATAGACATTTTGAGCTTTGGCGCTCCCGCTCAATACAATACTGGTACCGGGGTCCATGACGAACGTGGAGGACATCTTGAAGATGAAGACCGCATTCGGATCACCCCCAGCATCGAGGGTTAAAATCGCATTAGCTCCAGTGCCGGATATACCGCTCGAACTTCCATTTACATAAAGGCCGGGGGCTTTGGTGAGGCCGCCTAGATTGCCCGGCAAACTTTGAGCGTTGGTCGATCTACTAACGGCGTCGTTAAACGCGGCTAATAAAGACGCTTGGGCATTAATTACGGCCGTATCATCCACATGGATGTTCCCGGTTATTTCTGACGGTGCGATTCCCTGAGCAGAACCCGGGTTCAGCCCGACGTCTCCGGTGATATGATTACCACTGCCGCTAATAGCGGACGTTGCCAGAATTGCGAAGGTGCCGGCTAACCCAAGGACTATTGATTGCGATACAGTAACAGTTACGGTATAGTTGACCGTTGAAGCGTCTCCAGCTGTTACAGTGTATACCACCGGACTTGTAAAATCATTCGGGGTTGCAGTGCTCGTTTGAACCGTTGTTCCCACCTTAACACCTGTCCCTGTGGTCGTGAAGGTCGCAACCAGGGCCGTGAGCGGTGTTCCGTAGGGTACGATTACAGCGATAGTCTTTGCGGTTTCATTGATCGTCCCGGTGGCTCCGGCATACAAAGCAAACGAATAGGCGGTAATTGCCTTAGCAGTATTTTGAGCTACAGTGACAGTTACGGTATAGTTGACCGTTGAAGCGTCTCCCGCGGTTACAGTGTATACCACCGGACTTGTAAAGTCGTTCGGGGTTGCAGCGCTCGTTTGAACGGTCGTTCCCACTTTGACACCTGTCCCTGTGGTTGTGAAAGTCGCAACCAGGGCTGTCAGCGGTGTCCCGAAGGGTACGGTTACAGCGATGGTCTTTGCTGTTTCATTGATCGTCCCGCCAGCTCCGGTATAACCGGCAAAAGAGTACGCGGTAATTGCTTTAGCTGAGTTAGAGGCGATGGTGACGGTCACGGTATAGGTAGCCGTTGAAGCGTCTCCCGCCGTGACGACATATGCCACCGGACTTGTAAAGTTATTCGGTGTTGCAGTGCTCGTTTGAACCGTTGTTCCCACCTTAACAACTGTCCCTGTGGTCGCGAATGTCGCAACCAGGGCTGTCAGCGGTGTCCCGAAGGGTACGGTTACCGCGATAGTCTTTGCTGTTTCATTGATCGTCCCGGCAGCTCCGGTATACCCGGCAAACGAGTATGAGGTAATTGCCTTAGCTGAGTTAGAGGCGATGGTGACGGTCACGGTATAGGTAGCCGTTGAAGCGTCTCCCGCCGTGACGATATATGCCACCGGACTTGTAAAGTTATTCGGTGTGGAAAGACTTGTCTGAACCGTCGTTCCTACATTAACAACTGCCCCGGTGGTTGTGAAGGTCGCAACCAGGGCTGTCAGCGGTGTCCCGAAAGGCACCGTTACCGCGATGGTCTTTGCTGTTTCATTTATTGTGCCTACTGCTCCGGTATACCCGGCAAACGAATAGGCGGTAATTGCCTTAGCAGAGCTGGATGCGATGGTCACTGTTACAGTATAGGTAGCCGTGGAAGCGTCTGCTGCCGTGACGACATACGCCACCGGACTTGTAAAGTTGTTCGGTGTCGCAATACTCGTTTGACTCATCGTTCCAACTTTAACGCCTGTCCCTGTGGTCGTGAAGGTCGCAACCAGGGCTGTCAGGTTTGTACCAACCAATTACATGGAAATCAGCGTTGCCGTCACCGGTGGTAATATCACTCCCGCCCAGTTCATCGGCACTCCGTTCGTCCTGGTCACCATCCCGACCACACTGGGAACACCTACCGGCATCCAGAATCCGACCAACGGCGCCACCGGCGTATCGGTCTCTGCGGTCAACACGACCTTCACCTGGACGGCAGTAACCCCGCCCGCCGGTATGACTGTTAGCTATCAATTCGCTTTAGCCCAGGCTTCTGCCAATACCACCGCGAATGAATTCGCGATTCTGGACTACAGCGACAATACCATCACCAATGCAGAGCCTCTTCAGGAGACCTTGCAATACAACACCGTTTATTGGTGGGAAGTCAGAGCAGTCAACCTGAACTCCAGCGGCGCAGTTGCTGCTACCGGACCGTGGACTGTCTCAATGTTCACCACCGCAGCCGCGCCTGTAACCACCACCGGTGGTACCGGCACAGTAGTTACTACTGTTGTTACCAGTGTAGTTATCACCAACCCTGTAACGACAGTGGTTTCGACCTCGACCAATATCGTTCTCCCGTCCAATACCGGTACCTCATCTCCCGCAATCCCGTCCTATCTGCTCTGGGCTGTTATTGCAGTCGGCGCAGTCCTGATCATCGCCGTCATCGTCCTGATTGTCAGAACCCGCAGAATCCCGTAATATTCTGAAATAAAGGAAAAACGGTAACTCGAATTACAGGGAGCCCTTCAGCTGAAGGGCTCCCTTCTTTTTTATGCCGGTAATTCAGCAAATAAATTAATTGAGGCAATAGGCTAAACGTAAATATGAAGCAAGGCCATTCAGGCCCCAAGAAAATGGTTTGCCATCATTAGGTGAGAAACATCTTAAGGTGGCCTCAAATTAGATTATAGTTAGTCAAGTACTGTTTAAAAACGTAACGGCGAGCTGATATAACCCTGAAATAAAACTGAAAGGGATTCCATGTCAATTTTGCCAAATGATAGTTCAACCGCTGTAAGTGATAACCGGGCAGTGCCTGGAAATATTTCTGATTAAAAATGAGAATTGCTTTTCCAAGATTAGTCGCAGAGTGACTGATAACCGATCACTAATCGCTTGTTATCTGTTGGTGCATGTCAAATTACCTGAACAAGTTGCAACTAAACCAAGCTGAAAGTTAATTCGAATGTTATTTCAGTTCCTATCTATTGATATTTGATCTATGCCGGCCGGGGTCTTGAACACGTCGAACAGGGGGGCTATAATCAACTACGCCGGCCGCTTTCCGGCGGGCCGGCGGCCGTCAGATAAAATAAAAAAGGGAGGGAATGTCATGAAAAACGGTAACCAGTTTGAGGCTGACGGGGGTCGCTACCAGGAGCGCTTGCTTTGGCCCCCTAATTTTGAGGCTAAATCGAAACAAGCCAGCTTCAAGGAAAAAATTCATGGGTGTGAAGCAAGTGCTCTAACCCCTGAGCCAACCGCCCTTTATTGTGCCTGAGTCCGAGTCGAACCTAGTGAAAATATTAACGAAGCAAGTGCTATATCAGGGTGCTTTTTCCCCGGGCTTTTATTGTCCGGTGCTTCTCTCTCACCAAGCATTATACCCTGTTCCCGACCTTGGTTTCAAAACACAGTTTTTATCATAATTTTACATTTCACGCCGCCGGCAGCATGCGTTACCGGAATCACCGACAAGGGAAAGAAATCTTGTGCCAAGGGCACTTGTGCGATAAAATGGCATCATGCTTAAGAACGAGGGAAATTGGGGCCGGCGATGTCGGTTATATTTACGCACTACGAATTGTATGCCGGAGCTGCGGGATTCAGCCAATCCCAGATCGATCATATGCACCGCTGCATCAGTTATTTTGACCAGTATCTGGGAGGAATCAAAGACCCGGCGGCAGTGACTCCCGATGATTTCCGCCGTTACCTGGTTTATTTGCCCACCAAGCCGGTCTGGAAGGGGCTCAAAAACGAACAGGCGCGATTACTCAGCGGTACCAGTGTCAATACCTACGCGGGGGCGATTAAGACATTTTTCAAATGGATGGCTGATGAAAAGATAATTCCAACTGACCCCATCGCCGCGGTGAGGATCCCCAGGAAGCCAAAAACCCTGCCGAAAATCTATTCGGAGCAGGATTTGGTTGCGGTTATCAGGGCCGCGGAGACAAATGTGCGCGATAACACCATCTTCAGCCTTTATCCCAATACTCGAATTCTGCGTTTCATTGTGCTGCACATAATCCAGAGCGGTTACAATTACAATTGATCTCCCCTTTCAATAATGGAATATCACAAATCCAGAAACCGTAATGAATTTGTCACATTCTCTATCAATTGTTTATGACTTTGTTATCATTCGTACCATATAATTAGGCAACCATTCTGCACCATTAATGGATGTGATTATACTAACATGGCATGAACCGGTTATTAATAAGGCCTCACATTTAGGCAAATAGTAGAAAGGTGAAATATAAATGGCCCAAATCAAAGTGAACCGGAAAAGTTATGTTCGTAAAGATGGCACTATGGTAAAAGGTATTACCTATTATACCCAGGATAAAGGGAAACCAGGCAAAACGCCGGAGAGTGAAAAATTCTATCATCCCAAGGTAGAGATGCACTGGCATAAAGACCAACCGACTAAAACGAGGCGTGCTAACGCGCTTAAGGCGCATGAAGGTGATGAGTTAGCTACTGCCAGGGCTTTACAGGCATTGGCCAATGTGACAACAGACATCGGAACTGCTAATCTGGCAAAGACTGATGCGGATTACTTTTTCACCAGACATCAATAACTAATGCCCAGGTTCGAATAGACATTGGTGGTTTATTCATTTTCTTTCGGGAATGTTCAAGAATTACAAGTGTACGTGTGCAAAACTGGTCTCATTCGGATTACATAGTAATGAAGGAGAAATGCCTGAAATCACCTAACCCGAGCATTGGGCGGCCAGGTTACCGGATATGCTTTAGCCTGGGATTTGGACCGGATATTCCTGGGCGCAAATTTCAAGGATCTTGAAAGGTTCTGACGCCGTCTCGCAAAAATATCAGGTTTAGAAAAAAGGTAAATGCGCAATGACAAGCTCAACCGGTCAATCCGATAAACCGTTCTGGACGCTTTCCTCAGATGATACCTTTAATCAGTTGAGGACAACTAACGGCGGTTTAACTCAGGAAGAAGCTGAAAAAAGGCTTGTCCGTTTTGGCGCGAACCTTCTGAAACCTAAGAAAAAAACCGATACATTGACTCTTTTAGTAAACCAGTTCCGCAGTCCGCTGGTTCTCATTCTGATTATCGCGGCTGTATTAGCATTTTTCTTAAAAGACCCGATTAACGGCGGGATTATCCTGGTTATCGTGGTTGCCAGCGGCCTGTTGGGATTCTGGCAGGAAAGAGGCTCCACGATGGCCGTTCAGAAACTAATGGCCATCATTCAAACCAAAGTGTCGGCAATGCGCGGCGGGAACCTCAAAGATGTCCCTCTTGAGGAAATTGTGCAGGGAGACGTTATTTCTCTTTCCGCCGGCGATGTTGTGCCGGCTGATTGCTTGATTATTGAATCGAAAGATCTTTTTGTGGATGAAGCCACTCTGACAGGAGAAACTTACCCTGCCGAAAAATCGGTGGGATTATTGCCGAAGGACACCGTCATTAGTCACAGGACAAACTCTCTTTTTATGGGCACCCATGTAATCAGCGGCAGTTCCAGAGCCGTGGTCGTGAATACCGGCACCGGTACGGAATTTGGTAAGATTGCCGACCATTTAAGATTCAGACCGCCGGAAACCGAATTTGAGCACGGAATAAGACATTTCGGTTATTTCCTGATGATTGTCACGATGGTTCTGGTCATGGCTATCCTGGCTATTAATATCTATTACGGACGTTCGCTGCTGGACTCAGTGCTGTTTTCCCTGGCTCTCGCGGTAGGTCTTACCCCGCAATTGCTGCCGGTTATCATCAGTATCAATCTGTCTCACGGGGCAAAAAAGATGGCAGAGAAAAAGGTGATTATCAAACGCCTGGAATCCATTGAAAACTTCGGCAGCATGAATGTACTCTGTTCCGACAAGACCGGAACTTTGACAGAAGGAATAATGCGTTTGAAATCCTTTGCCGGTACGGACAATAATGAAAATGAGAAAGTATTATTGTATTCTTATCTGAATTCCTCGTTTGAAACCGGTTACAATAATCCGATTGACACCGCCATTCGCGGACATAGTCCCCTGGATATATCCGCGTATCATAAATTGGATGAGGTTCCCTATGATTTCATTCGCAAAAGGTTGAGTATATTAGTCTCCGCTAAAGAGGGCAATCTGGTTATTAGCAAAGGTACGTTGCCCAATTTGTTTTCGATCTGCTCTCAGGTTGAGGAAGCTGGCGGTATCGTTGATTTAGCGGGTAGTCTGGAAAAGATACAGGCTCAATTTGATAACTTCAACCGCCAGGGATTCAGGGTGCTGGGAATCGCCTACCGGCACTATCAAACCGGCAGCACCATCACGAAAGAGGATGAGAAAGATTTCACCTTCCTGGGATTTATTGTTCTCGAAGACCCCGTGAAAGAAGGGGTTGCGGACACGATTAAGAAACTGAAACAGCAGGGCATTTCCTTAAAAGTCATTTCCGGCGATAACCGGCTGGTGACGGCCCATATCGGGGAACAGGTCGGATTATCGACCGCACAGATAATAACCGGGACAGACCTTCTCCATATTTCCGATGCCGCTCTGGTACAGCAAGCGAACCATGTCAGTATTTTTGCAGAGATTGAACCAAATCAAAAACAGCGTATCATTATCGCGCTTAAGAAAGCAGGCAATGTGGTCGGTTACATCGGGGATGGAATCAATGATGCGCCGGCACTTCATGCTGCCGATGTTGGTATTTCAGTAAACAGCGCCGTTGACGTGGCGAAAGAAGCAGCGGATATTGTATTGCTGGAAAAAGATTTGAATGTTCTCGAACGTGGCGTTCAGGAAGGCAGAATTACCTTTGCCAATACCCTCAAATACGTCTTTATGGCCACCAGCGCCAATTTCGGCAACATGTTCAGTATGGCGGGAGCGTCTATCTTTCTTTCCTTTTTGCCGCTGCTGCCGAAACAGATTCTGCTGACAAATCTGATGACTGATTTCCCGGAAATGAATATCGCGTCAGATAACGTTGACGCGGAAGCAATCGCGCAACCCCGCCGGTGGAATATCCGATTCATTCAGCGGTTTATGTTGACATTCGGGATTTTAAGCTCCATTTTTGATTACCTGACCTTTGGCGCGCTGCTGTTGATTTTACATGCCTCCCAAACACAATTCCGGACCGCATGGTTCGTGGAATCGGTTGTCTCTGCCTCACTAATCGTTTTAGTTATTCGCAGCCGGAAATCAATATGGCAAAGCCGTCCGGGCAAATATTTGCTCATGGCAACATTGCTGGTCGTGGCAGTAACGTTTATTTTGCCTTACAC
>Ga0224521_1000364_pt1 | contig 13872 bp, 11 predicted proteins | sample CFST0metaG_FD_182731 | JGI IMG/M metagenome (GOLD analysis project Ga0224521, IMG submission 182731) | Peat soil microbial communities from Stordalen Mire, Sweden - C.F.S.T0 | ecosystem: Environmental > Terrestrial > Soil > Wetlands > Peat | place: Sweden: Norrbotten County, Stordalen Mire... | reverse complement strand
GCAAATTTATTATTGCTGCGCAATTTGAAGTCAATGGCCCGTTTATAGTAACCTTAATACCACAATTTATCACTCAATCCATCGGCTGATATGGCTTATGGAAAAGATACAAAATTAAGGAGTCAAATTATGCTGGTCAAAGACAAGGTAATCATTATCACCGGCGGAGCCAAAGGAATCGGGATTACATTATCTCACAAATTCGCGGAGGCCGGCGCTAAAGTTATCATCACCGAACGCGATGAAATCGCCGGGAACAAAATAGTCGCAGAAATATGCGCCAAAGGTTATTACGCGGAGTTCATCAAAGCCGATGTTTCCAGCGAACATGATACCCAGGTACTGGCAAACACCACTGCCAAAAAGCACGGCCGCATCGATATACTCCTTAATAATGCAGCTTACAAAGGCTCCGATACAGAGAGAAATAATCCTTTCGACCAAATCCGTGTAGAAGAGTGGGACAAGGTAATGGCGGTTAACCTGCGGGGAACATGGTTATGCTGCAAAGCCGTTGCGCCATTTATGAAGGCGCAAAAGAAAGGCAAGATTATCATGACATCTTCTCAAGCATGGGATGTCGGATACGGTCCCTGGCTGCATTACGTTACGACTAAAGCCGGCCTAATCGGCATGACCCGCAGTCTGGCCAAAGAGCTGGGAGAATTCAATGTTAACGTAAACTGCGTTTCCTACGGCAGCCAGTTAAGCGAGCAGTTTATCAAGAAGCCGCCGACGGATGAAGACCTTTTTGGAACAGTTTTATTTTTGGCTTCTGAACTAAGCGATTTTGTGACCGGCCAAACGCTTTATCCGAATGCAGGCGCTTATCTTCATTAAAAACTTCAGAGTTCGAAATAACGGGAGCGCAACATGACAATGCCCCACAAACAAATTGACAGTTCCGGCTGGATTGACATCAGCGTGCCATTAAGAGAAGGAATGGCCGTTTTTGCTTTTGAAAATAACATGCAAATAGAACGGCGCGCTTCGATGGACCGCGGCGACATGGGAAATAATTCCAGCATTCACATGGGCATACATACCGGCACACATATGGATGCACCAAAGCATGTTATCGCCGACGGCAAGACGATTGACGTGATGCCGCTCAGTGACGCAATAGGCCCGGCCCGGGTAATCGAAATAAATGACAATGAAGCCGTCAAGGCAGAAGAACTCAAACAATATAAATTTAAACATGGGGAACGGATTCTATTTAAAACCAGAAATTCCGAACGGTGCTGGAAAACCGATACGTTTATCCCTGATTTTGTTTATATTGCCGAAGACGCCGCACAACTCCTGGCGAATTCGGGAGTAAAACTCGTCGGTATCGATTATCTTTCGGTTGGCGGGCCGCCCATGACGCACAAAATATTGCTCGGGGCAGGAATATGGCTGCTGGAAGGGCTGAACCTTTCCGCGGTAAACCCGGGGAATTATAATCTGATTTGCCTTCCACTTAAAATTATGCAAACCGAAGGCTCCCCGGTGCGGGCGATATTACAACCTATTCGCTAAATCAGCCGGATTACCCGGCTCAATTTTTCAGGTCACCCATCGTGCGGTTTCTATTTACCGTCATCATTGTGAAATGATTCCCGGATCTGGGCATTAGCGGGGTTCCCGCCGGACATCACCAGACAATCTTTGCATAATATTTTATCGTCCCAAACAAAGAGGACATTCTGATGTTCCAAAAGTGTGGCGGCATCTGGAAATTCCACGCCGCATTTTTCGCATCTCACGGAATGATATTTCTTTTCCGGTTTGTCTTTGGGCGCATTGTCCTTTTTCGCCATGTGTCACTCCTTTCCCGAATGTCTTTAAACCACGAAAACATATTATTTCAATCAGTTTAACAATATAACAGTGTAGAAGTTGTTACATTCCACTGGAATTGATTACAAAACTATGAAATTTTATCGGTTAGATTTACCGGAATATTTTTTTATTTTAGTTCCTGAAGACACCGGTTAAGATAACCCCTGCACTCCGCGGCTAAACCCATCTGTTTCGACAGCGGATACGTGAAGGCTCCGATTAAGAGAACATCGATATCCTTATTGTAGCCCGCCTTTTTCAGCGCTTTAAGGATTTCAGGGAAAGGCAAGTTACCACGTCCGAGGATTTGTTCCTCAGGAGTAGCTTCATATTGATTTTTGGGAAGGTCGCGGAAATGGGTGTGCACTATTTTTTTACCAATTTTTGAAATATATGTAATGGGATTATCTCCGGCCTTGGTCAGTTCTCGCGGGTCAAGAATCATTCCCAAACCCGGTGAATCTATCACCGCTAATAACGCCTCGGCAGTGGCAGTGTTATAAATTGAACCGCCGGTATGGGGATTGAGCGCTAATGTTACACCCCGGGCTTCCGCGCCTGCGGCTAAGGTTTTAAGGTATTTTATTTCCTGTTTCATCGCTTCTTTGTCATCGGACTTGCCGCCGGAGCGAATGGCAACGATTGGAATATCCAGTTTTTGCGCAATTTCGAACATGGTCAACATCGAAAGGACTTTATCTTCGCCCGGCAGGACGCCGACATCAGGGTGAATCGCAGACAACGCTAATCCGTGTTTCTTTGCGGTTGCTTTAACCTCGTCCAGATAGGATTTTTTTGTATTCAACTCGATATGGCGGGCCCAATTTGCCAGACAGGCTAACTCAACCCCGTCATAACCGGCCCAGGCAATGTGCTGGAGCGCCCCATACAGATCCAGCTGATTAAAAATAGCGGAATCAATTATTAACTTCAAGGTGAAAGCCTCCTAAGATTTTGCTTGTATATTAAGACATCCAGACACAGTTGTCAAAGATTATCAAAACTGTTTCACATGAATAACAAAAATGGATTGATGCTTATGTTCAGCAGTTGTATTATTACCTGTTTTTTGCTACCCTTTTGCTAATTATTTCTTGTTTAGGAGGTAATTTGGGAAACAATACCGGAAATTGGTGGGACAAACTCGGCAAACCGCAATACAGCGGTGAAATAGTTATCCGGGCGAATTGGGATATTGAAAATTTCGACCCCTATAATGCTGTGTTCGGGAACATCCATTCGGCATGGATGGAAACACTGGTTACGGATGACTGGACACTGGACCCGGCTATTTTTGATTTTAAACCTCACTGGCGCCCTTCCCAGTACCAAAAAGGTTATCTGGCAGAGAGCTGGGAGGTTATAAACCGCGATACTTATATCGCGCATCTCCGGCATGGAATTCACTGGCAGGACATACCGCCTGCAAACGGACGCGAATTTATAGCCGAAGATGTTGTATTTCATTATAACCGGATGTTAGGTCTGGGTGGTGGTTCCTCCGGTAAACCCAGTCCAATCGCCGACGCCGCTTTCAAAGACCTCGCTTCGGTAACTGCGGCCGACAAATATACTGTCGTTTTTAAGTTTAAGACGCCCAATTACGAATATATTATGGAAACATTACATACGGTTAACCCGACGATGTGCATCGAAAACCCGGAGGCGGTCAAGAAATGGGGAAACTTGAATGATTGGCATCACGCCATCGGCACGGGAGCTTTTATTTTGAAGGATTTTGTCCCGGGCAGTTCGGCGACCCTGGTCAGGAATAACAATTATTGGGGGAATGACGAACGTTACCCGCAGAATAAACTCCCCTATGTCGATTCAGTTAAATATTTGATAATTCCCGACGAAGATGCAGCCGCCGCGGCGATGCGGGCCGGTAAAATCGACATTATCGACCATATTTCACCGATGCAAGCTCAATCAATGCAAAAAACAAACCCTGAAATTTTGCAGATAACCCATCCTGATTCAAACGCAGCTTCTATCGAACCGAGAAATGATAGAGCGCCTTTTAATGACATCAGAGTGCGTAAAGCAATGCAGATGGCGATCGACCTGCCGGAACTATCTAAATCTTATTATAATGGCACTATTGAGCCCTACCCTGCCACGTTAACCTCACGGTATATGGAGGGCTGGGGATTCCACTATGAAGACTGGCCGCAGGATTTGAAAGATGAATATGCGTATAATCCTACAGCAGCGAAAAAACTACTGGCTGAAGTCGGACATGCACACGGATTCAAGACCAATATCGTGGTTCAGGCCGATTCGGACATGGGTTTATTGAAAATAGTCCAATCGTATTTCGCCCAGGTCGGTATCGACATGGAAATCCGAACGATGGCAGCGGCCGACTGGAATTCTTTTGTGGCACGCGACCATAAGCACGACCAGCTGGCACACCGCACAGTGGGGCCGTTGGGCCATACTTCCGCGCCGAATCATGACCTGGCTTTGTTTCAGAATGGCGGCAGAAGTAATTGGGCAATGGTGGATGACCCCGTTTTTAATGATTTCATGCCCAAAGCTATGGCCGCGGTCAGCGTCATTGAAATGAAGAAAGTAATCAGGGACGCCAACGAGTATGCGGCACGGCAGCACTTCACAATATCTTTACTGCAGCCGAAGGCGTATTCGTTATGTCAACCATGGGTGAAAGGATTCAACGGCCAATTCGGTTCGGCCTGGGCTCACGGTTCGGGCCCGGCGATGTTGAGCTTCTATCTGGCGCGCTTTTGGATAGACCATGACCTGGAAAAATCAATGGGGCATTAAATATTGCATCCGACCGATTTAACCGGCAATCGCAGTAAACATTTCATTGGTAAATTAAAAATGAGGGATGAAGATTCTATTTCTTCATCCCTCATTTTATTAATTGTTAATCATTCTTTAGTCGCAGGTTATCGCCCGTACAACGCAGGAGCTTGGCTCCGCCCATAAACCACACCAGGTTACCTGGTCGCCGTTGCGGCGGCGTTCCGCCACGTATTCACCTTTGTCGTTGAAATGGCCTTCTTCCACATTGACAAAAGTACCCAATGATGTGTTCTTCCAATCGCCATTAAGTAACGGCGGCTGCATCTTGACAGTCGGTTTCGGGCGAAGATAAAGCTGTACATTGTCCCCGACCAGATAGAACTCTTTCTTCCCGGCTTGAATTACCAGACCCCAGCCCCGGGGACCGGCAGGACGCTCCCGTTTTTCCGTGAGGATGAAATGCATCAACGGTCCGTACTGGACCATTCCCATGTAGCCGTCAAAATCAAAAATCTGCCTGGGCAAACCATCTTCCTCAATCAGGGAATGCACCTTACCGGTGCCCTGATATTTAAGGAGGAGCGGGATTACGGAGGAAATACACTGACAAATGTTTCTTTGTGTTTCCGATTCCGGGTCGGCATTACCGTCCTTACCCAGAAGGGTACGGATTTCACCAAAATAACCGATGGCATTATATTCGGCGATAGCGCGGAGTTTATGCGGGCCTTTCAAGACAGATTCCGGGACAAAAAGCGGGTTGTCTTCACGGGAATAGGCAGCACAAACATTCTCGAATGCCCGGAGATTATCCTGATAATTATCCGGGGCGATTAAATCCACATGCGGCGTGAACCACTTGTAGATATCCAGGACTTTGATAACGGCGCCGCCGGACGGGTAGGATTCACCGGGAATCGGCCACCAGCCCTGTCCGCTTTGCCAGGCATTGATAAACATCGGAATGTCATAAACAGCTTTACCGGCTGCAGCGACGGAATCAATATAACCGGCAAGGCTCCAGGCGGTCATGAACTCCCCGCCCTCCCAACCGAACATTTCAGCCCACGTCCCGGAATTTTTACCGCCGGCTCCCTGCCAGATATCGTATATCTGTCCTTTGCCGGCTTTTTTCATTGCATTTACAAATTTGGACGGCACCGGTTTATCGAAAATCGCCTGGGCTTCAGGACCATAATCGCGGTCGCTGCCAAGGATGCCGGGTTCATTCTGTACTTGAAACCCGATTACGGTACGGTCGCGGTCTTTAGCCTTCAGGTGACTGCACAACGCGGCAAAAGCCGTTTTATCGGCGTCCATGTTAGCCTTACAGAACGAGGATAGATTCCATAATTCTTTACCGGTACATGATATTACTCTTTTAAAACGCCGACGGTCATTTTTCACCCACGACGGCGCATAATCCATGTTGCCGTTCTTCCAGGTACCAAACCAGAGCAATATCAATTTAAGACCGTATTTGCGGGCTCCGGCGATAAGAGCATCGGTGCTGGAAAAATCATATTGGCCTTCTTTGGGATTAAGCTGGTCCCAATAAACGTCGATCATGGAAGTATTACAATTGGCATCTTTTACCGCCTTGAAAGCATCTTCTGTTTCAGATTCCTTACGGACGCTATAGCCGGCCACGTAAAGGGATTCACATCCCAGCGGGAAGAAAGGTTTCCCATCTACCGTAAATACACGCTTAATGTTTGTCATATCTAATACTCCTCTTTATTAATTTGCAGTCAGTCCGAGGCGATAATCCTGATCACTCCGTCGTTAACACTGACCCAGATTCCGCCGCGTACCGAATCCCCGTTGCGCCGGCGGTCAGCGACGAATTCACCATTATTGCCGAAATGCCCTTCGTCTACGCTGACAAAGTAATTACTGAAGCTCGTGTGCGACAAATCATTACCGGCGAGTAAGGCAACTGTTGCCGGTTTAGCGCGTAAAGTGAGTTTGTAGTTGAGACCGACAAGATAGAATTCGTTTCTGCCGGCCTGAATTACCAGGCCTGCGCCACGGCCGGACGGTTGATTCCCAAAATCAGTTCCAAATTCAATTAAGCCCATATAACCGTCAAAATCCATTTGCATCCCGAATAGCCCGTGGTGCTCCATCCCTTCCTCTTGCTCGACAGCCTGAATTTTACCGGTACCCTGATATTTCAGCAAAAGCGGGATTGCGGAAGAAACACATCTCGCAATATTAATGGTCCGGGCATTGTCAGGGGTAATTGTGCCGTCCTCTTTTTGATCGTAATGAATAAAGTAACCGATAGCATTGAAGTCAGCAATGTCATGGAACATCCCTTCACCCGGGGCTTCAACAATAAAAAGAGGGTTATCCTCACGGGTATATTTAGCGTTGAGTTCGCAGCGCTGCCGGATATTAGTGTGGGGGTTATCCGGCGCGATGACATCGACATCCGGCGCAAACCACCTGAAGAGGTCTAATACCTTGGTAACGGGGCATCCTGACGGATAGCATTCACCCGGAACGGGCCACCAAACCAGTGAACTTACCCAGACGTTGATGAACATCGGGATATTGTAAACCTGTTTCCCGGCCTTCGTGACAGCGTTGATATATGTAGCGACACTCCAGGAAGTCATTATCTCGGCCGCTTCATCTCCAAACAGCTCCGGCCATGTTCCGGAGGCTTTACCGCCGGCTTTGTGCCATAAATTGTATATATCGCCCTTGCCGGCAGTTTTCATCGCGGATATTAGTTCAGCAGGGACAGGGCTATCGAATACTGCCTGTCCTTCGGGACTGTAATCGCGGTCGCTGCCGAGGATACCGGGCTCATTCTCGACCTGTAATCCGATGACTGTCTGTTCCCCGCGGTCAGTGTCTTTGAGATGCTGACACAGAGCTTTAAAAGCCTGTTTGTCAGCATCAAGATTCGCCTGACAGTGAGATGAAAGCACCCAGATACTTTTACCATTGGATGCGGTCACCCGTTTGAAACGTTTTGAATCGGCCTTCATCCATGCCGGGGCATAATCCATGACCCCATTCTTCCAGGTGGCGAACCATAAAAAGATGAGTTTCAGTTCGTAACGGCGGGCGATGGAAATTAATGTATCAATGCTGGAAAAATTAAATTTACCTTCCTCGGGTTCGAGCTGGTCCCAGAAAATGGCAAGGCATACGGTATTACCGTTAGTCAATTTAGCCGTTTTGAAATTTGCTTCGATTTCGGCTTCGTCGCGAACGCTATAACCGCCCATATAAATGCGGTGCCTTCCCAGGGGATAGAATGGTTTTCCGTTTACGGTAAAAAGACGCTTATTATCGGTCATTGTCAAATCTCCTGATTAATATCTAATTTCATTATTAAGGGCAAATCGTTATAATGCGGTTCACCCGGAAAAATCCCAACTTATTTGTAACCCTTCAAATATTTTTTATTTTCCCTGAATAATGCATCGACCATTTCCCGTATTTCATCAATGGTCAATATGGCGCCGGTCAAGGGGTCGAGCAGAACAGCTTGAAAGAGTTTAGTTTTGTCTTTTTCAGCAATTCCCCGGACCGCCAGTTCGTGAACACTAATATTCGTTCTGTTCAGCGCGGCTAATTGAGGCGGTAAATCGCCGACAAAACAGGGATGGATACCTTCCTTATCTACCAGGCAAGGCACCTCGACACAGCATCCTTCGGGCAGATTGGTAATAAGGTGATTATTTTTAACATTACCGTTTATCCGCGAAGGCTTGCCGGTCTCGAGAGAATTAATGATTATCGACCCGTATTCTCCACTGTGAACCAGAGGAAATTTATAGTCGGTACGAAGCTGCTGCTTTAATTCTTCGTCCTGTTCCCGGCGTGGGGTTTCCAGTTGTTCGGCACTGGGTTCGGCCAACTTGAATTTTTTAATTAATTCCAACCTTTTCTTAAAATAAGGCACATATGTACCCATGTGCATACTTGATTCTGTGACGTAATAGCCAAAATTCTTGAAAACCTCGGCCCGGACGATATCCGGTACCTGCCAGTTATCCGTGTCTTTTCCCGAATAGACAGAGGGGTCTTTAAATTTCTCCCGCAGCAGCGGATAGGCATCTTCTCCGCGCCACTTAAGTTCCAGGAACCAGGCCATATGATTGATGCCTGCAACCCAATAGGAGACCTCGTTATATGGCACGCCCATGTATTTTGCGAGTTGCGCAGTGGTGTTCGGTACGCTGTGACATAAACCGACGTTTTTGATATTGGTGTAATCGCTGACGGCCCAGGAGATTATGGACATCGGGTTTGTGTAATTCATGAGCCAGGCGTCCGGACAAAGTTTTTCCATATCGTGACAGATGTCCAGAATTACTTGCCCATTGCGCAATCCGTAGAAGACGCCCCCGGCACCCACAGTATCCGGCGAACCTTCGACACCATATTTGGTAATGATGCGACGGTCATCCGGTGAATTATTCCTGTCGCCAACCCTGATTGTGACAAAAACGTAGTCGGCGCCTTCCAGCGCTTTTTGGCGATCCGTGGTCGATTCTATCTTCGTCCCGAACCCGTACTGCTTGACAATCCTCTGCGCGAAAGCGGTAATAAAATCAAGGGTTTCTTTATCGATATCCATCAGCGTAATGGTATTATCTCTGAGTTCGGGATAAGTCAGGATATCAGTGATGAGATGTCTGGAAAAGACATGACTGCCTGCGCCGATCAGCACAATCTTTGACATGTAAGTCTCCTTGTATCATAGAACCCTTTATAAATAAGCAGCCGGGTTCTCCTAATATCGGGAAGGCGAGGGGAATTCCCCCTCGCCTTCCTTGTTCATGTTAACGTGTTCTAAATGATTGGAAAACTATTTGATTTTTAATGATACCCTAACGAAGTTTTCAGATTCTGGTCGATCCATAATTCGCTGACCATCGGTATCTGGCTGTGATAAGCGGCTTCAACTTCGCCGTAATAATTTTTCAGCCACGGCCAGTAACAATTGACGATGGGGGCGTTGGGCATCGCCAATATACCGCAGTCAAGTATTGCCTGCGGACAGAAAGACGTGATTAATGTCTGCTGTTTGGCCGCGTCCGGTTCCTGGATTATCGCGGTTGCCAGGACATCAAGGGGTTCACCCTTGGCGTAAATGGCGCTCATGTTGCTATTTTGATAATACGAGACCGGCATCGTCGGGTCCGCAATCGAGAGTCCGAAGTTGATCAACCCGGTGTAGGTCAGATTGTCTCTGGCAGCCGACTCTGCGGTAGCGTTCATTTGAACGATCTGGACGGTAACACCGATCTTGGCCCAATCGGCTGCAATAATCGTTGCTTCATCGCTTTGTTTCGCGATTGACGAATCTACCGTGATGGTAACTGTAAAGCCGTTGGGATAACCGGCCGCGGTCAGCATCTGCTTGGCCGCTGTGGTGTTATAGCTGTACAGCGCCTGTATTTGCGAGGATTGCTGGCTTAGCGGAGTGTATGAAGGGCTGCTGCTGGGGACCGGCCAGGTGAAAATGTCACCGCCGCCGTAGACATTTTGCGCGATGGTGGCAAAATCAGTGGCTTCGGTTAATGCCTGGCGTACCTGCAGGTTCTGCAGGGGGCCGCTCTTCAGTCTGTTCATTCTCAATACGTCGATATTATCCGCCGGCCACTTTTCCTGGATCAGATCGGGAGCCTGCTGTTTCAAGGTTGATGAATTGACCAGGCTTTCCTGGGTATACATATCAACTTTCCCGGTTTGAATGGCCGCCAACTGCGTGGATGGGTCGGGCACAATCAGGAAGACAAGCGAGGCAATAAACGGCGTGTTATATGATGTGCCGGCAATTGTGGTTTTGCCCCAGTAATTCGGGTTCTTTGTAAACGTGCAGGACGCGCCGTCTACAAAATTAGTCAATATAAAGGGCCCTGTGCCGACCTGGTTTCTCCAGTTGGCGCTGCCGCCGTTACCGGTAGCATTGGCAGATTCGGGAGCGAACGGGAATGCAAGGCCGCCGCCGTATAACAGGAAGAATTGCCACTGGCCGTTATAAGAGGCGAAATCATACTTGAAAGTATAAGTGTCGACTGCCACGCAGTCTGTAATCCAGGTAAAATAAGGCGCCATGCTGGGAGCTGTAAACTGGCGTGTTTCGGCGAAAGCGCAGTCTGCTGCCGTCAGTTCTCTGGCAGCCATGGGGATGTTGGAATTCCCGGTCCACATGATTCCCTTTTTCAGAACAATCGTCAGGGATAAGGGACTTTGCTGGAAAGTCCAGCTCTGTGCGATATTGCCGTGCAGATACTGTGTAGGAATGTATTGCGGGAACAGGAATGAAAACGCGTTGCTGCCTCTGGGTCCGTATGTGTCAATGTCGCCGTTAAAATACGGCTCGAGATACGGAGTGATGTAAACAGAGGTGACCCCTCCGTTTTCCGAGGTACCGATGTCCCAAGAGGGAGGATCTTCTGCACACAGATCGTTCAACATGGTCATTGTTCCACCGTACACCGGTGTGTTTGCTGCGACGGTTGTCGTAGTAGTAACGGCCGACGTTGTCGTGGTTGTTTTGCTCGTACAGGAAGTCAACAACACAGACGGTACCGCCACTGCCACCATAAGAAAACTCAGCCCCAACCCCACCCAAAATTGTCTCCTTTTCACCTTTTTCTCCTTTTTTTTATTTGGCATGCAAAGCTCTATCTACTAAGCAATTTAGAGGCTTTCTGGCTGTGAAGGGTAACACATAATCATATGTTTGTCAATAGCATCTGTTACGTGTAATTTCACTTCAATTTTGGTTGCAATAATTATTTACCGGTTAACAAGTAATATTTACTAAAATATTGCCCATCAGTGATTATCCACCGCAATAAGTTACCTATATGATAATAGCAAATAGTAATAATATTGTTTCATTGCGAAAACTGCATGATAGTATGGGATGGTTATTATTCCCGCACAACTAAAGAACGCCTGTAATTTATCAATTAGTATGCCAATAACTGTCAATCATATCAGTGTACCACCATACCTGTTAAACTATTGACAAACAATAAATAGTATGTTACCCTCCAAGCCATAAAAGCCCTGTAATACAGGAGATTGATGTGCGTTCATATATAATACGAAGATTATTATTGATGGTGCCCACCGTGTTTTTTGTTACTCTGATAATCTTCCTGACGATCCGTCTTATCCCCGGGAGTATTGTCGATGTAATGGTTGCGAATTACGGGATGTATGGAACTGTTACTGAGGCGGGGAAAACGGCAATTAAGCATGCGTTGGGCATGGACGTACCACTCATTGTGCAATACGGGCGCTGGCTGTCTCAAGTGATTCACGGCAACCTGGGAATAGCAATGTGGAAGCAAGTCCCGGTGCTGGACGAAATCGGAACAAGATGGTCAGTAACCGTAGAACTTGCGCTGATGGCAATAATAATAGCCCAGCTCCTGTCAATACCTATCGGAATTTATTCAGCTTTAAGACAAAATAGCTGGGGAGATTATTTGGGCCGCACCTTTTCCATACTCTGTATTGCCGTCCCTACTTTCTGGGTAGCAACACTGGTAATTGTTTATCCGGCAATATGGTGGCGTTACATGCCGCCCCTGACACTCATCCGTTTTCAGGTAGACCCAATCGGTAATCTGAAAATGTTTATCGTGCCCGCAATTGTTTTAGGCATGGGTTTTTCCGGTATGACCACAAGATTGACCCGCACCATGATGCTGGAAGTAATGAGACAGGACTATATCAGGACAGCATGGTCAAAAGGATTGAGAGAAAGAACGGTTGTCGTCAGGCATGCATTGAAAAACGTATTAATACCCATTATTACAGTAATCGGAGGCCAATTAGCCAATTTGATCGGCGGCGCAGTAGTGATTGAAAGTATATTCAACCTGCCGGGTTTGGGATTGCTCACGGTAAACTCAATTTCTAACCGGGACTATGTCACTATCGAAGCGGTTTTATTGCTTTATGCAATCGTATTAGTCTTTATCAACTTACTTACCGATCTTACTTACGGCTTTTTAGACCCGCGGATTCATTATAATTAACGATAATTTCGAAAGCAGGTAACAGCGTGGCTGACAAAACATCAGAGAAAAAGAAAGATTCCAAACTGATGGAAATAATCAAAAGAATGGTTGTTGAGCAAACGGTAGCAACCTACGGTGCGTTAATAACGTTTCTGATGATATGCGTGGCCATTTTCGGTAAATACCTTGCTCCGTACGGATTAAACGAGATGACGACTCATGTCATGTCACCGCCCTCGGTCCATTTTTGGATGGGAACCGATAACCTCGGGCGCGATATCTTGAGCCGTGTAATTTACGGGGCCCGAGTTTCGGTAGTTGTTGGCCTGGCGGCCGCCACGATAAGTGTAGCCATATCTACGGTCATCGGGGTAGTCAGCGGGTATATCGGCGGGGTGTTGGACCTGATAGTGCAAAGGTTTGTAGATGCCTTTGGTTGCCTGCCCGGTTTAGTTATCCTGATGCTGTTATTGTCTTTGACCGGAACGGGTTTATGGCAAATCGTCATTATTTTAGGAGTAACTTCCGGTATCGGCGGCTCAAGGATTATCCGAGGTGTTGTTTTCACCATGAAAGAGAATACATATCTTCAGGCAGCTGTCTCTACCGGAGACACGACTTTGACAATATTTACGAAACACATCCTCCCCAATATCTTCGCGCCGATTATTATTATTTTCAGTATGGGTATTCCTGCGTTAATTCTGTCTGAAGCCGGGCTGGCTTTTCTCGGCTTTGGCATACCGCCGCCAACTCCTACCTGGGGCGGCATGCTCACCGGTAACGCACGGACTTACATGTTCCACGCGCCGTGGATGGCCCTCTTCCCCGGCCTTGCTTTAAGTATTCTTGTCTTTGCCGTTAATATGCTGGGCGATGGGCTGAGAGATGTATTGGACCCCAGATTGAGAGGCGGCGCCGGACGCTATGGGATAAAAATAAAGAAAGTCCCTGCGGTAAAGCACGATGCGCATCTATCTCAAAACGAAAAATCTCAGGGATAGATTGCCGACGGAAAATAAATAAACTGCAGAGTGAATCCAGTTTAGCGTCCCGATAAAAAATATCCCTTGTTTTAAAGTTTAGGCTATTTCCCGAATCGGGTGACTGGAATTAAACGTCCCAAACCGGGTATCAGCCGGGCCGCTAATATTAATATCGCAAACATTAAGACGAAAATGGGAATGATAATATTTTAAAGGAGCTAATTATGCGATTTGATGGGAAAGTAGCAGTTGTCACCGGATCAGGGCAAGGA
>Ga0224521_1000363_pt1 | contig 13886 bp, 7 predicted proteins | sample CFST0metaG_FD_182731 | JGI IMG/M metagenome (GOLD analysis project Ga0224521, IMG submission 182731) | Peat soil microbial communities from Stordalen Mire, Sweden - C.F.S.T0 | ecosystem: Environmental > Terrestrial > Soil > Wetlands > Peat | place: Sweden: Norrbotten County, Stordalen Mire... | reverse complement strand
GTTTTCTATAAATATTCCGTGCCTACGGCACAAATTATATCATTCAATTTCATTATCCCGTCAGGGATAAAATATTTATAAAAAAATTCATTCAACAAATTTCCTTGTCCCTTTAGGGACAAGATATTTATTTTGTGCCTACGGCACAATCATTCACGATATATTCGTTTTCTATAAATATTCCGTGCCTACGGCACAAATTATATCATTCAATTTCATTATCCCGTCAGGGATAAAATATTTATAAAAAAATTCATTCAACAAATTTCCTTGTCCCTTTAGGGACAAGATATCTATTTATAAAATTATTTCAATGTAAAATAAAATGTTGTTCCTTCGTTTAATTTGCTTTCAGCACGAATTTCTCCGTTATGCTTCCTTATAATTCTTTGCACTGTTGTAAGTCCAATGCCTGTCCCGGGATACTCCTTTTCAGAATGCAGACGCTGGAATGCACTAAAAAGTTTATCGGAATATTTCATATCAAATCCCGCTCCGTTATCTTTTATAAAATATATCAATTTTGATTTTTCCTGAATTACGCCAAATTCTATTATTGTTTTATCTTTTTTTGAAGTAAATTTCCAAGCATTGTTTAAAAGATTTTCAAGAACGATATTTAAAAGGTTAGCATCGCCTACTGCGGTTATATTATCATGAATAATAAAATCCGCATTCCTTTTTCCATCGGATTCTCTCAAACCTTCTGCGATTTTCTTTGCAAGTAATGATAAATTTACAGTTTCAACTTTCATCTCAAAACGCGATACCCTTGAAAGTTTCAATAAACTATCAATCAAAACGTCCATTTTTTTAGTTGCCACCCTGATTCTTTCGATGTAATATTTTGCGGTATCATCAAGATTATTATGATAATCTTCAAACAAAGCGAGGCTGAATCCGTCTATTCCTCTCAATGGGGCCCGCAAGTCATGGGATACAGAATAGCTGAATGATTCGAGTTCTTTATTTGCATTTTCTAATTGTGAAGTACGTTCAGTTACACGTTGTTCGAGTTCTGCATTTAGTTTTATTATTTCCTCTTCAGCCTGCTTACGTTCTGTGATATCTTTAATGTTGCATTGAATTACCTTTTTATTGTCCACGACATACAAATAACTGACGAACTCTACATTTATTTTTTGTCCCTTTCGGGTTTCCAGCGGTAAGCCGTCATATTTGATGTGTTCTTTCTTTTGTATTTCTGAAAATTTGTCCCGATTGGCAATTATATCTTTAAATAAACCGATATCCCAGATTTCTTTTCCAAGAAACGCTTCGTATGAATAGCCCAGCAATTTAATTAAAAACGGGTTCACATCTATAATCATTCCCGTCTCAGCATCGAGAATAATAATGCCGTCTCTTGACGCTTCGAAAAGTCTCCTGTAACGTGCTTCCGAAGTGACTAATTCTGAAGCTCGCTTTATTTTCTCTTCATTTTGAAAAACAAGTTCTCTGCTGGCAGTTGCTAATTCCGTTACACGTTTTTCTTTCTCTTCATTTTGAAAAGCAAGTTCTTTATTAGCAATTATTAATTCGTCTGCCCGTTTTTCCTTTTCTTCGTTTTGAAAAGCAAGTTCTTTGTTTGCGATGATTAACTCATCCGCTATTTTAGATTTCTCTTCGAAATATTTGACATTTTGATGTTTCCAGATAAAACCTACACCCGAACCCGCACTAAGTAAAAAACCACCGATAAGAATGAACATAAATTTCAGTCTTTCGTTCAAAGGAGTATTTATTTCAGATTTATCAATCCGTGCAATCAAATACCACGGTGAACCGGGAATTTTTCTTACATCTGTTATCACTTCTTCGCCGTTGTAACTAATTCCTTCTACAATCCCTGTTTCTCCAAGAGCTGCCTTTACGGCAGGGACTTCTGTTCTTTCCAATGAAATACGAAAATTAAGCGCTGTGTTCTTTTGAAATTTTAATTCATTCAGGAATACAACTTCGTTTCCTTCGCGTTTTATAATTAATGTTTCAGCAGTTTTGCTTGGAGTAGGCCATTCATTAATTAAAGGATAAAGATAATTTTCGGGGTCTATTCTCAACTCGATTATTCCAATCATCCTGTTATCATTTTTCTCATCAATTATCGGTACAAGAATTCTCAGGAATATTTTATTTTGCGTTTCATCACGGTAGAATCCTTCAAATATGATATTGCCTGATTTCAGCGAATCAAAAATAACCGGAGAAATGAATGCATCTACTCGTTCCGAATTTTCAGGAATTATTATTCTTTTTGTGAGGAGTGTATCTAATAAAAAAATCCCGTTGTAATTATCACCTGTCTGAACTTGTTTCATCCAGGCTTCAATTCTTTTCTTTGCATCAAGGTCTTTTGGGTTATTAAAATATTGCTTGATATGTTCAGTTAATACAATATTCTTGTAAAATACATTAGCGTTCCCGAGCCGCTCTTTCCTCCATTGAATAAGTTCGCCTTCCTTTAAATCTGCAATCGCAGTAAGCTGTTGTTTGATTCCTGTAAGGTACTGATTCTCGTAACTTTTGTAATAAAAATACCCTGCAATGATAATAATTAATGCAATGATTGCAAATAAAGATATCAGTTTAAATAGAATCTGTTTTCCCTTTTTGTCATAATTTTTCATACTCAGGAGCATTTATATTGAAAATAATTACCCGATGAATGAATTCTTTTTAAAAAAACATCATTTAACGGATTATTAATATTTATTTTATTTAACTTTTCTTCAAGTTAAAAATATTTTTTCTGCTTTGTTTCCGATTATTTCCTAAATTTTACACTATACTGATAATCAACAAAATAGCTGTGATTAAAAAGTAAAAGCAATAAATTTAATTGAAAACCGTGAAATATCATGACTTTTTTTCATTTTTTAAATGATTTGGCAGAAATAATAAATTTGAATTGCTCTTATAAATTTACATATATTTAAATGCAGTATGCGTTATTACGAAACAACTAATCTTATATGCATTTCTTCACCTGAAAGTGATGACATTTTCCCGTGCTATTACCTTTCGGTTTAGCAACTGTTTCTTACTATTATATAAAACAATTCAATTGTCCATTTAATTGCTAAAAAACCCTGACGTAAAACGCTTAATTCGACGAAAATCATTTATTAATATAATGTACAAATCCTGACTTTTCGGGATTAAAAGGAAATTGCGACTGCGAAGAGGGTGAAGAGCATAAGTTGAGAATTTAAAAAAAAGAAAATCATCCCCCCTACCCTCCTTCAAAGGGGCGTAAGAGCGAAGTCCATTTCCCTTTAAAAGGGGGTAAGACCGAATATATGTGTTTATTTTAAACCAAAATCTTCTTCAAATATTTTCAGATATCTTTCCAATACTTCAATATTTCTTCTATCTCCGCTTGTAAGATACCTTATTACCCTGTACATCTTTTCCTGTATACTTAGAATCTTATAATAATATATATCTCCTTCTATCAATATTTTTTCCGAATCGGTTAAACAATTTATTTCTCTTTCCTCTGTTCTTTCGCATTTATCTAAAAATGTTTTCAGTTTGTCTTTCTTTATAACAGCCTCTGACGGTTCGTAGGTATAACATTCGTTTAATAATATATAACCTTTTTTAAAGCTGCTTAATATTTGCTTAAAACATTCCTTTTTTCTTTGAATTAAATATTCTTTTTTATCCATCACGGATATCCTTATTTTTTTATTTTTTCTCTTTTACAAAGTTTTCCTAAAAGATTTAATTACAATATATATTAAGCAATTAGCCTGCCAATAAATATACTCTGTTTCTATAATAAAAAATGATGATTTTTGACAATATTTCTCATTATGATACAATTCTTCTCATTAAAAATATTCAAGGCTTATAAAATTGTGGAATACAAGTTTGGTTTAGCGGAATCAGGAGGAGAAGAGTTGAAAAAAAATGAGGGCTTTGCATTTCCTCCCTTTGAAGGGGGAAAATAAAAACTACGAAATCAGTCCTTCTTTAATGCAGTACTGAATGAGTTCGGAATCATTTTTCAGATTTAATTTCTGAAGTATTTTTGTGCGGAAAGAATAAATAGTAGGAACACCCAGCGTTAATTTTTCCGCGATTTCTTTGACGCATTTCCCTGACGCAATCAGACACATGATTTCAAATTCGCGAGCGGAAAGATTTTGATGAGGAGTTTGTTTTTTGTTTTTACTTATAACCGAGGCAAGATTTTCCGATAATGCAGGGTTTATATAAAATCCGCCTGCGATGATTTTTCTTATTGCAATTATCAACTGGTCAGATGCTGCCATTTTATTAATATACCCCGATGCTCCCGATTCAATCATCCTTACGGCATATTGCTCTTCCGGAAGAACACTTAAAATTAAAACGGGAATGTTAATTTTAGATTGTTTTATTCTATTTAATACTTCCATACCTGTTATATCGGGGAGGTTGATATCAAGTATTAAAATATCGTATTTATCTTCTTTTAATAATTCCAGGACCTGCATTCCGTTTTTAGCTTCTCCGCTCACAACCATATCTTCTTCATCTGTAATTATCTGCTTTAAACCTGACCTTACGATAGGGTGATCATCGGCAATTAATATATTTATCATAATTAATATTTTTCGATGTTAATAGTAATATCATTAAAAATAAATTTTTTTCGGATTACGAAATGAACGGGCAATACGAAAAAACAAATTGTAATATCCTAAAAATATCACAAATAATCAATAATAATGATTATGATTCCACTCATAATTATTAACCGGATTTTAATGATAAAATTATCGGCGGTAATTCCCTGTTTGAAATTAAATATAAGAAAAAAACATTTTTATAATACGAGTCCTTCTTTGATGCAGTACTGAATCAGTTCATTGTCATTTTTCATATCCATTTTTTCGAGAATTCTGGAACGATAAGTATAGACTGTCGGTATGCTTAAAAATAATTTATCGGCAACATCTTTAACTGTTTTCCCGGAAGCTATCAGACACAATATTTCGAATTCTCTTTCGGAAAGTTTTTCGTGGACATTTTCTTCGTTATCGTTTGTAATGGCGGAAACAAGTTTTTCGGATAAAGCGGAACTGATATAATGACCTCCCGAAATAATTTTTCTTATGGCATCTATTAACAAATCAGCAACGGCAATTTTGTTCAGATAGCCTGATGCTCCTGCTTTTATAAGCCTCACGGCATACTGTTCTTCCGGAAAAGCGCTTAAAATAAGAACCGGAATTTTATATTTGGAATGTTTTAATTTCTTTAATATTTCCACACCGTTTATATCCGGCAGGTTTAAATCAAGAATCAGCAAATCGTATTCGTTTTTTTTCAAAAATTCAAATACCTGCTTTCCGTTTTCAGCTTCACCGGTCACTTTAATATCTTTCTGCTCCGATATAATTTGTTTCAAACCATACCTTATCATAGGATGGTCATCAGCGATTAATATTTTTATCATTTTTTATTTTTTGGTATATTTATTAAAATCCGTGTACCGCTTCCTGATGCTCCAATAATATCTATTTTTCCGTTAAAAAGCAACGCCCGCTCATGCATTCCCATCAGACCGAACGAGTAAGGGGACGAAATATCTGCCTCTTTAATTCCTTTGCCGTTATCTTTTATTTCGATTGTATAACTATTATTTTTTTCAAAAATATTTACATTAACGAGATTTGCTTCGGAATGCCGGATTACATTTGTAAAAATTTCCTGAATAATTCTGAAAATTTCAGTTGCGTGAGAGGGAATGATATCAATGGTTTCCAAAGCAGAACTTACATTACAATCAATGCCGCTCTTTCGTTTGAAATCTTCTGCGAGCCATTCAATTGCAGGTTTCAGACCAAGCATATCGAGGACATTCGGTCTCAATTCCATTGACAATCTGCTTGTTAACATCGCGAGTTCATCAATTATCGATTTCATCCCTTTTATTTTTTCAAAAATATCCGAAAAACTTTTTGTGTCATCCTGCCGCGATAATCTTTTTTCCAAAGATGAGATACTCATTTTCAGACCTGTAAGCGACTGTCCGAAATTATCATGCAATTCGCGTGAGAGCCTTGTACGTTCCTCTTCGCGAATAGATTGCAAATTATGAGCGAGTTCACGCAATTGTTCTTCAGCTTTTTTTCGTTCGGTCACATCCTGCATTGTTCCCCGAAGCCCGATAAATTTTCCTGATTCGATTGTGATTACGTTTCCGCGTACTGTAACCCACTTTACAGGTACGTCCCTACCGGGCAATTCCAAATCGAGTTCGAAAGACTCTCCGGTATCGATTGATTTGAGTATAGTCTTTTTAATTAGTTCAGAGTATTCGGGTTTATAAAAATTGAAAAGTTCGTTTAAAGTGGGAACGGGTTTATCCGTGTTGAGATTATATATTCTGTAAATTTCATTTGACAATGTAATTACATTTGTATTCTTATTCCATGACCAGCTTCCTATATGTCCTATATGCTGCGCTTCAATAAGTTCAGCTTCGCTTTCTTTAATCTTTTTTTCTGCTTCCTTTATCTTTGTTATATCGCGGGCGGCAGCAAAAATTCCAACTGTATTCCCAAATTCATTTTTGTAAACGGTTGCATTGTATAAAACGTCAGTTGTTTTTCCCGACTTATGGCGAATCGTTAAAGGATAATCTCTTACAAGACCGTCAGATAAAACTTTTTTATAACCTGTTTTTGCTTTGTCAGGTTCAGTGAAATAATCTGAGAAGTCAGTTCCGATAAGGCTGTCACGCCTGATTCCGGTAATATTTTCAGTAGAATTATTGACATCATTAATTTTTCCGTATTTATCAATTGTCAAAAGCGGGTCAAGACTGGATTCAATAAGGGTTCGTGTATAAAGTGATGCCGCACGTACTTTTTCTTCAGCTTCTTTTCGTTGTGTTATATCACTTAATATATGAACTGCTCCCTGAATATTACCATTTTTATCAAAAATAGGGTCAGCGGATACTGTGTAATATTTATTTTCTATTTTTAATTCGTGAGATTCCCTTTTCTTGCTTTTCCTCATCGCAGCGAACGGACAATTTTCGATGAAACAGTTTGTACCGTGTAAAATACTATGACATTTTCTACCCATAATTTTATCTTCAGAAACGCTGAGCATATCCGTCATACTTTTGTTACATTGAACTATAATACCATCTTTATCGAGGAGACAAATACGGTCACCGATAGCGTTGAATGTTTCCGTCCAGTTTGTTAGTGCCAGCTGAAGTTTCTGTTCTATCATTCTCCGCTCGGTTATATCAAAAAGCGTCGTACGTGTATTTTTGAATTCACCGTTTTCATCATACACTGCAGTTGAATTAAGGTTGAGGAAAAATGATGAGCCGTCTTTTCTTAAGAATTCAAGTTCAACATTTTCTATAAATCCATTTTTAATTAATAGCGGGAAATTCTTATTAAAATTTCCAAGACCAGAGGGCGCAAGAATTTTTGTGATATGCATTTTATTAATAACTTCATCACGTTCATACCCGAGCCATTTAAGCTCTGTATTATTTATCCTCGTTATTATGCCATATTTATCAAGTGAATGATAACCGCATGGCGCGTTATTATAAAGGTCGAGTATTTCATCATTTAAAACTGTAAGTTTTTCTTCGGCCGACTTACGTTCAATATCATTCCTGATGGCTTTTACGCTATAGGATAAGTCTTCAGCCAATTCAGAAAGAAGCTTTACCTCTTCTACATCAAATGCTTCAGGTTCGACTGCATATATAGATATTGCGCCAAAAGCAACGCCACTGATTGTCAGCGGAAGAACTATCGAAGAGGCATAACCGCGTTTGATTGCTTCTTTACGCCATGGTTCGAAATCGGGGTCAGTAAGCATATTCCGGCAAATTGATATTTTCCCTGTCCGGATAGCGGTACCGGTAGGACCATGACCATACTCGTTATCCGCCCATGATATATGAGCTTTCTCAAGATATCCTTCTTCATAACCTGCACTGCCTATAGGAAGGACGGATTTTTTTTCATCATTTTCTGCATATCCAACCCATGCTAACCGATAACCACCTTCTTCAACAATTACTCTGCAAATTTCTTTCAGCAATTCGTTTTCCGTTGTAGAGTGTATCTGAGCCTGATTACAAGCAGTGATAGTTCGAAGTGCCCTGTTAATACGATAAAGTTCATTCGTGATTTTTTTAAGTTCGGCAGTTCTTTCCTGCACTTTGAATTCCAGGTTTTCGCGCGACCTTTTCAACTCTTCTTCCATATTCTTACGAGTTGTAATATCCTGAAGAACTCCAATCATTCTGTCTCCGTGACGATTCTGACCCTCTCCAACATAATGAACCTGACCCTTTGCGTAAATCCAGTATATAGTATCGTCTTTCCGGACTATACGGTATTCGGATTCGAATTCACCATTCGCTTCACGTTCGAAAGCACCTTTAATTTCTTTGTTCACTCGCTCCCTATCATCTGAATGAATCCACTCTGTGACATTTGTAATATCAAGATATTCATCTCCGGAATAATCATAAATTTTTTTCGCCTGTTCGTCAAAAATAATTTCACCTGTTTGAAAATTAAAATCAAATGTACCCAGTTGTCCCGCTCTTAATGCCAGCAATCTTAATTCAGAAGAATGGACTAATTCCTCATATAAATTCTTTATTTGTTTTTGAGATTTGACGGCATCCTCCATTAAATTAAGCGCAGCCAGACGTGAAGCTTGCAGGTCTTTATTAATTTTTTCGATTTCAGATGTACGACGCTTCACGCGTTGTTCGAGTTCGGAGTTAAGTTTCCGGTATTCTTCCTCTGCTTTCTTACGTTCTGTTATATCTATACCCATTTCCATTATTAATGTTGAGCCATCTGTATCTTTGAATGGAAAGTCATAAACATCATACGTCTTAGCATTAGGTCCCGTCCATTCCCAGCTATGCGGCTTCATTGTTTTTAACACATTGTATGTTTCGCATATTTCGCAGGGTTCTGTTCGTCCGAATAAATATTCGAAACATCGTTTTCCATTTGACTCACCGAAGTTTTCACGGAAATATTTATTTGCAAAAGGCACATGATAATCGGGATCCAAAAGTGCAACGTAAGAAGGTAAAGTTTCAAGAACATCAAATAACCTTTGTCTTTCGGCTTTTACCATCTCGCTTACCCGTTTCTGTTCTGTTATGTCCTGTGTGGTTCCCAGAATTCTTTTAATTTTACCGGATTCATTTTTTTCCGCTTTGATTCTGGAATTTACCCAAATTCGTTTTTTATTATCAAAACGATTTATTTCGCATTCATAAGATGCAGATTCTCCTGAGTCCATGCTTCTCTTAAGAGCTTCGTTTCGAATTGTTAAACTTTCAGGAGTAAATAATTCTTTATTATCTTCTATTTTTGTTGGTCCTAAATTTTTATCCCTCCCTAACATTTCGTATAATTCATCAGACCATGTGATTTCACCTGTTTCGAAATCATATATTGAACTTCCGATTTTTGCAAGGTGTTGAGCTTCTTTTAAACTTACTTCACTTTCTTTTAATTTTTGTTCTGCTTTTTTTCTGTCGGAAATATCACGAAATATCATACTTGTATATGCTTCACCTTTTTCATCATAAAATATTCGCGAAGTTATTTCACCGGGAATTTTAGTTCCATCTTTTTTTAACAAAGTTAATTCACCCGAATTATGTCCATCTTTTAATCTTTTCTCGAGAAAAGTTTTTAATCGCGGGTCAGAAACATCAACAACTCCTTCTCTTCCATTTGCAATAATTTCTTCCCTGCTGAATCCGAGAATGCGTGTTGCTGCAGGATTTGAATCAAAAATTCTACCATCGGGTGCTGTAAGTAATAATCCGTCATCACTGTTTTCAAAAATTACTCTATAAAGACGGGAAGCTTCATTTGCTTTTGCTTCAGCTTCTTTTCTTTCTGTTATATCCTGTGCCGTTCCGAACAACTTTACAACTTTTCCCGACTCATTTTTTTCAACATTAATAATAGTTTGAATCCACCTGTGTTCATTATTATCAAAACGAATTAATTCAGCATCATAAGATGTTTTAACTCCCTGCTCTATACTTTGTTTAACAGACTCATTGCGCATGATTGCACTTTCGGGAGTATAAAAATTTTCAGTTTCTATAGTCGAAGGAGGTTTTAAATTTTTATCCCTGCCGGTAATATTATACATTTCATCTGACCATTTAAGCTCACTCGTTTCAAGGTCCCAGCTCCAGTTTCCTATCTTAGCGAGTTTTTGAGCTTCTATTAAACTTGCTTCACTTTCTTTTAATTTCTTTTCGGTATTTTTGTATTCCGTAATATCTCTGCCGTATATACGTATAGTTTCGTAACCAGGAATATATCTTATATTTTCTTCTATAAAATGATTTCCAACCCGGACTTCCCGCAGAACGGGTCCATTATTTTCAGACCTGAGAATTTTAATAATTTCATTCATGTCACCCGGTAAAAAGGCGTGCGCGTCCTTAATTTTTAATTCGTTTAATATATTTGAGGCAGCTTCATTATAAAGTGTAATCTCTAAAAAAGAATTAATTTCTATTACCGGGTTTGGATTATACTTTGGATAAGACGCAAGATTTTCTAAAGAATAAAATTTTCCAATTTCCTCTGATGAGTTGACCTGTGCGGCAATTTCTCCGTTTTGCAAGGCTTTCAAAGTTGCCTGAGCTTCTTCGAGCTGAATCCGGAGTTCGGTATTTTCTTTTTCCAATTTTTCTAAATTTGCAGACATTTCTTTTTTCAGGTTTTATGAATTGTTAATTTATATGCCCGTATTCAGTATTCATTAAAAAGCATATCGTTAAAAAATTTATATTCTACTTCTATATAATACTATTCTTAATATCTTTTTTTTCCATTCTTTCTTCATTTAAGTAGCGGAAAGGTTCTCCGGTTTTATTGCATAGTTCGTTTATTTCCTTTTTAAGTTCCATCATACGAAGTTCACGCCCGACCATAGCATTATTGAAACGCGTCAGTTCTTCGTTTTTTTGTTGTAATTCCAATGTGAATTTCCTGATATCTTCTTCCCATTTTTTCCTTTCTGTAATATCGCTGAACACGGTAGCAAATTTGCCTTTTTCGGGAGAAAAGACAGAAATGCTGAATGATTTTTGCATGGGTTGAAATTCGTTCTCAAATTCTATCGATTCACCGGTTAGCGTTACTTTTGCATAAATATCCAAAAATGGCGGGCTGCCGGAACCGTACAATTTTGACGTAAGCTGACCAATTGCCTTTTCACGTTTTATTCCTGTAATTTTTTCAAAAGAAGGGTTAACTTCAAGAATTTTATAATCTATATAATTGCCGGACTCATCACTTATCATTTCGTGAAGCGCCATACCTTCTGTCATAGTATTGTAAAGAGAACGGAAGCGCTCTTCACTTTCCCGCAAAGCTTCTTCCATCTTCTTACGCTCCGTAATATTTTTAAAATATCCTATCAAGCCATCCACATTGCCTTTGGAATCGAATTTAGGAACGTAAGAACCATCGAAATATTCCAGTTGATTATTACGAGATGATAATGAAGTCTCGATATGAAGAGGTTGACGGGTTTCCAATACTTTGAGTTTGATTGAAGTCAAATTAACCGCATCTTCTTTTGAAAGAAAATCAAAATCTGTTTTGCCGATCATATCCTCCTCTTTGAATCCCATTTGAGGATTCACTACAAGTGTATATCTAAGTTCTTTATCCTGAACGAGAACATGGTCAGGTGTGCTTGATGCAATTACTTTGAAACGCTCTTCACTCTCGCGTAATTCTTCTTCTGCTTTTTTGCGTTCGGTAATGTCGACTGATAAACCAATAATTCCTATAATTTTTCCTTGCTCGTTTATCAGAGGTATTTTATCTGTTTGAACCCATTTTAAACCTTCAGACGTTTCCATTGGTTCGATGATTCCTAATCTTGGTTTTCGTGTTGCTATTACTTGCTTATCATCACTCCAATATTTCTCTGCTATTTCTAAAGAGTAGATATCGAAAAGAGATTTTCCTTCGAGTTCCTCTTTAGTTAATTTCATCGTTTTTTCAAAAGCATTATTAGTTCGAACGAAATGGTTTTCCGTATCTTTGTAGAAAACCATAGCCGGAACTGAGTCGAGAATAACCTGTAATTCATCTGCTTTTTTCTTATATAAATTTTCCAACTGTTTGCGCTCTGTCAGGTCGGTAATAAAAGAATAAAAATGAAGGGGCTTACCATTTTCGTCTTTAATAAGATGAACTAAAAGTTCGATTGGAACACGGGTTCCATTTTTGCGGATATATTCTTTTTCATAATATACAGGCTGACCTGTTCTAATTAATTTTTTGAGTGATTTATTTTCAATATCACGCCATTCAGGCGGGGTAAGAGTTTTTGACCAATCCATTGATTGCAGTTCATCTCTGTTATATCCGGTCAGGTTTTCAAAAGCTTTATTGATATATCCGAGAGAACCATCAGGATAACCAACACCAAAGGGCTGCTGAGAACTTTCAAGAAAATCCGCGAGCATTTTGCTACTTTCTTCGCTGTTTCGTAAATCATTTTCGATTTTTTTTCTTTCCGTAATATCATAAGATATTCCGATTATACCGATGATATTATTATATGCATCCTTAAACGGAGCTTTAACGGAAATGAATGATAGTGGTTTTTCCTTTTTAAAAACAATTTCTTCAAAAGTCATGCTTTTACCGGATTTTATTACCTGTAAATCATTTTTCCGGAGGGCTCCACCCACTATTTTGTTATTATAATATTCCGAATCAGTCTTGCCAATAATTTCGTTAAGAGGTTTCCCGGCTATACTTGCTAATGCGGGATTTGCTATTAATATACGGCTTTCGACATCTTTTATATAAATGGGTTCGGAAATATTTTCCATAAAAATAGTTAGCAATGCCTGTTTGTTTTGCAATTCGTTTTCTATGAATTTTTTTTCGGTTAAATCAATTAAAACAGCGTGGCATTTTTTTCCATCTTTGGAAGCGATAATTTCTATTCGTGTGTGAATCGGCTTTCTGGCAATATCGGATAAAGTAATTTCGCAGGATAATTTTTGTTTACTTTTAAAAATCTTTTTTAACAAATTATTGAATACTGGCAATGAATCTTTTGATAAAAAGCGCAGAAATTTTTTGTTTAATAATTTCAAACGCTCAATACCAAGAAGTTCGGAAGCAGCTAAATTACAATCATGAACCACTGAATCCCTGTCAAAAGTAAAATAGCTTATCGGTGCAAAATCATACAATCCCGTATATTTATCCAGTAAAGTATTTACTTTTTCAAAAGATATTTGCAATTTTTCATTCTGCATTTCAAGTTCGATATCATGCTGTTGTAATTCGCGGATAAGACTCTTTACTTCCGAAGGATTTGAAGAATATTTTATTTTCTTTTTATTGGTTTTTTTCTTAATTTTCGTTGAATTATTAAAGGGCGATTTTTTCTTCCCGGTTTTTAATAACTTAATTTTTGACTTCTTCATAATGTTTGATTTGCTTTGTATAAATTATACCCCCTCTTTTGAATCATATTTCATTAATCCGCAAAATTATTTTATAAATATGCGATTTAAATAATTTGATAAAAATTATAAGCGGTATGTTTTGTCAAAATGTTTTTAAATTATCTAATTTTAATAACGAATTTTTAACATTGATACTTGCTTTTAGATATACAGTCACAACACCGACAAATATTTCTTTGACGATCAATACTTACAAAACACTTGATAGTTAGAATTGGGTATAAATAACAATAAATAAACTTTTATTTAATTGCAATAATTATGTGATTATAATAAATAATGTTAAAAAAAACAAGTAAATTATATTAATGTCGAAGTGAAAATATGGTTTGAATCAAATAGAAAT
>Ga0224521_1000360_pt1 | contig 13894 bp, 10 predicted proteins | sample CFST0metaG_FD_182731 | JGI IMG/M metagenome (GOLD analysis project Ga0224521, IMG submission 182731) | Peat soil microbial communities from Stordalen Mire, Sweden - C.F.S.T0 | ecosystem: Environmental > Terrestrial > Soil > Wetlands > Peat | place: Sweden: Norrbotten County, Stordalen Mire... | reverse complement strand
CGTATTATCCTCGCAGGTGATAATCTCGAGCAGCGCTGCCTGTCCGGAAGCGGAAGCTTTTTCCGCACGCTTCAGCGCCGGAATAATTTCATCCGGATGGACAACTTTTTCGGAATAACCGCCCAAAGCTGCGGCGATTTTACTGTACTCGCCGGACTGACTGGTAAGGTGGAACTTTTTGGTCGCGACCGGATTCTCCCTGATATAGCCGCCCAGCACAAAATTATTCATTAACACTACCAGAATCGGAATATTTTCCCGGACGGCCGTTTCAAAATCCATGCCGACCATGCCGAAAGCGGCGTTACCCATAAAAGCTACGGCGGTCTTGTCAGGCCGCGCTAATTTGGCGCCCATGGCAAAACCCAGAGAAGCACCCAACGGAGTCGATTTTCCCCAACCGATATAACCGGAGGGTACAGGAGATTCCCAGAACGGCAGAAGTTGATTCCTCGGGCTGCCGGAGTCGTGGGTGATAATTGTTTCCCTGGCATCGAACGTTTTCACCATGTCCCCGACAACACGGTAGGGATTAATCGGAATCTCACTGGAAGTGAGTTTGGGCAGCCATTCTTTCAGCCACTCTTCTTTGACCGCTTTGATCTCTTTCGTAACATCGTTGTTTTTCCTTTTAAATTCAGGACCGAGCTGCACTTTCACTTCATCGATGAGCTGCCGCAGCACCAGTTTGGCATCCCCAATGACGGCATGCTCCAGCGCATAGTCCTTGTTAATATCACGTTCATCTACAGTCGACTGGATGATTCTCTTGCCGTCCGGGATAGGAGTCGTAAATGTTTCTTTGGTACAACTTGAACCAATAGCGAAAACCAGGTCGGCTTTGTCCAGGAAATGCGTCACCATTCTGGGGCGTGTATTTCCGCCGGCACCAAGGGCCAGGGGATGGTTTTCCAGGAAGCCGCTCTTGCCGCTGAGCGTGGTAAAAACCGGAATCTGCAGTAATTCGGCAAGTTCGCGCAATTCATCCCAGGCGGAGGCATGAAGAACGCCCTGTCCGGCACGGATAATCGGACTTTTCGCCGCAATCAACGATTTGGCGACTATCCGGATATCAGCCGGGTCCCCGGCGCTTCTGACAGGATTGACCGTGGTATATTGAAATTTGGCATCGTCAAATTCTTCATTCATGATATCGACCGGAACTTCGAGCAATACCGGGCCGGGGCGTCCGGTTCTCATTAAGGTAAAAGCACGCCGCATCATCTCCGGGATACGGTCGGCGAAATTAATCGTATCCGCCCACTTGGTGATTCCCTGGTAGTTTTTGGAGGCAATAAAACTCGGGGGGCGCTGCTGGCGGCGGTCGGCCCCAGCCGGCATCACCAGAATCGGAACGGATTCACTGTAAGCCTGGGCGATACCGGAATAAGCGTTCTCGATGCCCGGGCCGGATTGGACGAGACAAACGCCAATGTGTTTACCATTGGAGACACGGGTATACGCATCAGCGATATTCACACCGACCCGCTCAGTCCGGGCGATAATGCACCGGATACCTTCTTCAGCGCCGGCTTCAAAAATATCGTTTTGGGGGAAACCGCTGACAAACTCGACCCCTTCCATTTTCAGGATTTTGGCGATGGCAGTTCTACCTTTCATAGATGAGCCCCCTCTTTATTCCGATTTCAGGATTTTTTGAATACGGTAATGGCGGCATTCACGCCCGCGCCCAATTCCAGATCACAACGTTCGACCACCAGTATTTTTTCCAGGGCATAGAGCAGGAACAATACATTCGCCTCGCTGGATGATTCGCCCATGAGGCCGATGCGCCAGATTTTCCCTTTTAAAGGACCGAGCCCGCCGCCCATTTCAATGTTGTATTCATTCAGTAATTTTTGCCGGACGCGGAGGTCGTCCACCCCCACCGGGATACGGACAGAGTTCAACGAATTCAACCGGTAACCGGCCTGAGCATGCATCACCATACCCATTGCTTCCAGACCGGCGGTTAAAGCCGCGGCGTTCTTCTGATGGCGTTTAAGTCGGGCTTCCAACCCTTCTTCATAGATCAGTGCCAACGCCTCGTGCAACGCATAAATCATGGATACCGGCGCGGTGTGATGATATGTACGGCCAGTCCCCCAATAAGCGGAAAGCAGGCCAATGTCCAGATACCAGCTCGGACCTTTGGCTTTTCTGGCCTGCATTACATCCAGCGCTTTTTGATTAACCGTGAAAGGAGCCAATCCCGGCGGACAACTGATACATTTTTGAGTGCCGCTGTAGCAGATATCGATGCCCCAGTCATCAACTGCCACTTCCTGCCCGCCCAGTGAGGTAACCGTGTCCACCATAAATAACGCCCCGTATTGTTTTGCCAATTTTGAGGCTTCTGCCAGCGGCTGCATGACGCCGGTCGATGTTTCTGCATGCACCAGTGCCAACATTTTCACTTTTTTCCGGGATTTCAGCGCGGACTCGATAGCTTCGGGAGGGACGATATTACCCCATTCGGCAGTTACCGGTATTACTTCGGCGCCGCATCTTGCAGCGTTATCTACCATTCTCTCGCCGAAGACACCGTTGACACCGATAACAACTGTGTCGCCCGGTTCCAGGAAATTACAAAAACTTGCTTCCATACCGGCGGAACCAGTGCCTGAAATCGGGAAAGTAAGCTTGTTCTGCGTGCGAAAAAGATAGCGGAGCAGCTCTACCGTATCGTCCATGATTTTGACAAAGTACGGGTCCAGATGCCCGACCATCGGGGCAGCCATAGCCTGCTGAACCCGGGGATGGACATTACTCGGTCCCGGCCCCAGTAAAATCCGAACTGGCGGGTTGAGGTGCTGATACGAAATATTAGCCATGGAGACCTCCTGTTAATAAATGACTTGACTCAGAGACCAAACATCGAGTCTAATGCTAAATAATATTCATTACTCTGATTAATATCAAAGCATATTACAGCGATGAATTGAAGTCAACCAGGGGTTAAGTCAGAGCGTACTTCGTTCTGAAATTAAGTAGAAAAAAGAGGAGGAAGCGCGAATAAGCTCCCTCCTCTTAAACCCTGGTACCAGAAAATAAACTAAACCAGCGGCTTATTTCTGAGGAACACGGGCGTACGGTTCGGGATATATCACTTGGCCAAACTCCCGTGAGGGAAGAATTATGGTGGCTGTCCCAGGCACGATTACCTCGCCCCTTTGGTTTTCACCCCAGCAATCTATATCTACGCAATATTTGCCGGCATCGCAATATTTTTTAACAACTTTACCTTTGCAGAAGCAGGTATCGCCCAGCATGCAGAATTTCCGGATTTCGGAGCGGGATTTCCAGAGGAACGCGTCGTCACCCATCCAGTTCGTCAGGACCATGGCCCGCCAGGCTTCCAGGTGTTCCCCGGCGGCAAAGCGCAGCAAGGAGCCCGGCCGTACCATATTCGGCGCTTGGAAAGTTGGGTCATAAGAAACGATATGATGCGAATCTCTCTCTTTGTAGATGCGCATCAACCGTTCCGAGAAATGGACATTGCCGTGGCCGCCGATATTCCACGCTTCTTTTTCGGTCAAGGTAAACGGTCCGCGCACCACAGGCGTCAATTCATCCCCCTCTTTCACATCTTCCCAATAACGCGGATTGGCGCCGCGCAGCATTTCCACTTCTTTATCCTGGGCGTTATTAATTTTAATCAGGTCTTCCTGGGTATACGTCGGTAATTTTGAGACTTCTTTTTTGTATTTATTAGTTTCATCGACTTTGGCGTTTTCGGTCCAGGTTTCCCATGACAGGTAACCACCGATGATTGCCCCGCCGCGGTAATAATCGCATGTTTCGTAGGACATTACTTTCTGGCCGGCGAATTGACTGGACATTAATTTGGCATCCGATGGATATTTTACCCGGTAGTTGAGTTTATCCCCTTCACACAGCGGCCGGAACCATTCATGCGCGGAACCGGAATAGAATCCCGATATACCGGCCGGCCAATCGTCCGGATATTGGGCATAAGTAATAGTATAGATATAATTTGGCGGAGCCGTGAGACATTTATACTTGGTATTTTTAGCATATTCACGATCGCGGTAAAGCGGATTGAGGTCGCCGATACCGTCCACAAAATGCTCGATAGTATCAATTGTAACTTCACGATTGAAATAAGGTTTCATATATTTAAACCCGCGTGCGCGTGCTTCTTCACTGGTATAAACACGGCCTTTATTCTTGCATACTTCATACCACTGTTCGATAGGGCTTAACTCATTTGCAGACATTGCTATTTTCTCCTTTTTGATTTATTGAATTTATTTAAAAGCTTTCAAATAGAACTCATTTCCTAGTAAATAACCTTAGTCTCAATCAATTCGGCGATTTCTTTATCGCTAATACCCAATAGTTCTTTAAAAACGTAGATGTTGTTTTCACCCAGGCACGGCGCCGGGGGATTTTTAGCAGTCAAGGCTGATTTCCAAGGAGAACGATAAACAATAGTTTTGCCAGCCACCGGATGATTTTGCTCAATAAAGATGCCACGGTTCTTGACATGAGGGTCGTTGACCAATTCTTCGATATTAAAAGAAGGACCGGCGGCTATTCCCACTTTTTGCAGCTTCTGCATTACTTCATAATGAGTGAAACCTTTGGTCCAACCGGCAATTAGTTTATTTAACTCATCCTGATTTTGCCAGCGTGCATATTGGTCGGAGAATTTTTCATCTTTGGCCCAATCCGGATTACCCATAACGCGGCAAAGCGCTTTCCATTTTTCATCGGTGCCGACGGCAATGGCAACCCATTTGTCGTGCCCTTTGCAGGGATAACAGCCGTGGGGCGCCATGATTTCATCACGGTTTCCCATACGGGGCACGGTCCGCCCGTTCATCACTTCTTCCATGATGACTTCAGGAATCAGGCTCGTTACCCCTTCGTTCTGAGCAATATCGACATGCTGTCCCTTACCTGTCCGGTTACGGTAATTCAACGCTGCCAACACGCCGACCAGACCGTACATACTGCCGATCGGGTCGCTTGGATACGGGCCGGAAATAACCGGTACCTCGCCGGGATATCCAAATGAGGAACTTAAGCCGCCCACAGCCTCAAGGGTGGAACCATAAGAAAGATAATCTTTGTCCGGGCCGGTACTGCCGAAAGCCGGTAAGGTGACTAAAATAATATCCGGCTTGATTTCTTTAAGCGTGTCGTAGCCGAGTCCCCAACCAGGCAATGCCCGTGGTGCGAAGTTAGTAATAATGACATCGCTAATCTTGACCAGCTGCTTGATAATTTCCAGTCCCTTCGGGGTTTTTAAATTCAGGGTCACGCTCTTAATACCCCGATTCGTGACATTGAACTGCCCCTGATTGGGACCCTGTTCGAGATTTTTGGTTATTTTTACTACCCGCTGGGAGTCCAGTCTTTGCCTGGTTTCAATCTTAATAACCTCTGCGCCCATATCCGCTAATACACCACCCATCCACGGCCCTGCCCAAACCCAGGTGAAAGCGATGACCCTGATACCTTTAAGAGATGGAGTGTTCATTTCCTGTACCCTGCCTTAGTTTCTCAATTTTCAGAATACAATTCATTAAAAATGCCTAGATTGCGCCAGCTTCTTTAAATTTGGCCAGGTCTCGTTTGTGATAACCCAGACGTCCACAATAAATCTCTTCGTTATGCTGCCCCAAGAGGGGAGCCGCCATTGGCGATTCCATTTGAATTTCAGAAAAACGGTACGGCACACCTGGGAATATCAGTTTACCGGCGCTGCCGCGTTCAATTTCGACGAAAAATTGCCGCGCCGCCATTTGTTTATCCTGAAGGACCTGATGAGCGGAGCGAACCGCCCCCAGCGGCACAGCTTTTTCCTGACTACGCCGGTAAATCTCCTCTTCGGTGAACTGCATCGCCCATTCGATCATCAAGGGCTTAAGTGCATCCCAATATTTTGCGCGTGAAGCAAAATCCTTAAATAATTCGTTATCTGCCCATTCGGGATGTCCCATAACCTCGACAAAACGCCGCCATTCAGCTTCTTCGACGAAAGCGGCGCAAATAAAGCCATCCTTGCAGGGTAAAATGTGAAAAGGCGCATGACCCGCGGCGTCGGTCCGGGCCATAATCTGGCCGGCATAGGAATAACGCGCAATGGAAGAATTCAAATTTTGAATAACGCTTTCCTGTTCGGAGACATCAAGCTGTTCCCCCAGCCCGGTAGTACTCTGGCGGAATATCGAGCTGAGGGTAGCTACCGCAGCGCTCAGGCCTGCCTGGAAACTAAATAAATGCGCCGGTAATTTAATCGGCTCTTTGCTGATATCGCCTTCACGCATGGAAATATACCCTACGCCGCCGATATGTGCACTCACTAATTCACAACTTGCATAGTCCCGATACGGACCGGTCTGCCCAAAGGGTGTAATCGAGGTCATGATGATACGCGGTTTAATTTTCTTTACCTGTGTATAAGATAGTTTCAATTTTTTCATTTTTTTTGGAGAATTATTTTCTACAAAAACGTCAGCAGATTTTAATAATTCGCCAAGTATTTTCATGCCTGTGGCGGTTTCCGGATTGAGAGTGACCCCCAGTTTGTTCATATTTAAATATTGAAATAAGCCGCTGTTCTCCAGGCCGGGTATATCCTGCATAAAAGGGGCCTGCAGGCGGGATTCGTCGCCGCAGCACGGATCTTCAATCTTGATGACCTCTGCGCCGAGGTCCGCCAAGATTTTAGCGCAGAACGGCGCGGAGATAAAGTTGCCGTATTCAATAATCTTGACACCATTTAAAACTTTATAAAACATACCGCCCCCTAAACTAATGCAATACAAGCCGCAAAGTGGCGCTGACCTGCTGAATTAAAAATGAAGCTGAATATCCTTTGCGCAACCCAATTATGTCAATTATTTGCCCGTAATATTAAGAAATATTTAAACGCGGATTTTCGCAATAATTACGTGGCAATGACGACGATGATATTGAGCTATATGATATTAAAAACGGCTGTTATTGTCAATATTTGATATCAAATATTGTCTACGAAAAATAAATAATCAACGGGCAACTAAATACGGAAATAGCTAAACACTTGGGAAGCAATTGGTATTTTTACAATGTTTTTTAGCGTCTGAGATTGTCACACCCTCAAGGGTTCGTAATGGAAACAAATAACCTGGTATCAAAAGCCAAGCACCGGCAAATGCGAAAGTAACGATTTGTAAATGGAAAATTGAAAGCACTATACTCAAGATATATGTACTCTAATTGAATTGCATAACCGGGGATTGAATAGATTTTCAATATCGTTCTGAATTCCCGCGGGTTACAATCGATGCAACAATAATTCTCAGGTGAGAATTTTGATATCAGCTTAACAACCTTGCGGGATAAAGCAGCGATAAACTTCATACATGGGATATCTATTTTTGTCCTTAAAGAATCCAGGAATAAATAAAATTTGGAAAGTGAAATTAGGTGAAAAAACCATTAGATTATAAATGGACAGCTTTAATGGCTGCCAGTGTGGGAACTTTCATGGCGAACCTGGACGCCAGTATCGTGATAATCGGACTGCCGACGATTTTAGCGCATTTACATGCCAGCATCGTTCACGGGATATGGATTATCACCGGCTATACGCTGATGATGGTAATTCTTTTTGTTTTGCTTGGACGACTGGGAGACTTGTACGGCAGGGTCAGACTTTTTAATTTGGGATTTGTGATATTCACCCTTGGTTCGCTGCTTTGCGCCATATCCAGGAACGGCGACCAGCTGGTGATTTTCCGGTTTTTTCAAGGGGCAGGGGCAGCATTACTGATGGCCAATAGCGGCGCAATCATCACCGACGCTTTTCCTAAAAATGAACTCGGGATGGGACTGGGCACAGCGGTGATGGCCGTAAATCTGGGGAATATCGCAGGATATACGCTTGGCGGGGTGCTGGTTACTTATTTTGGCTGGCAATCAATATTTCTGGTAAACATACCTATAGGAATTTTCGGGACAATCTGGAGCTATACCCATCTGAAAGAAATCAGCAAGAAACCGGTGGGGCAAAAATTCGATTGGGCGGGGTCGATATTATATTGTATCGGACTGGCAACGATTCTAATCGGGCTGGCGATAGGGGATCCGCTTTCCGAGCGAAATATTATCATCATCGCCTGCGGTCTGGCGTTTTTTATTGCAGTCATCTTCGTGGAATTACACATTAAATTTCCGACACTCGACCTAAGCCTTTTTAAGATAAGGCTATTTGCAGCCGGTAATTTTGCAGCTTTTCTGAATTCGATCGCATTCAGTTGCGGGCCGTTTCTCCGGTCGTTATACCTGCAACTGATACTAGGGTACAGCGCGGCTAAAACAGGCGTACTGCTGATTCCGATGGAAATCCTGATTTTTATAATCAGCCCGATCAGCGGCAGGCTGGCTGATAAATACGGCAGCCGGATTTTATGTTCCATAGGTTTAGCCTTCAACGCGGCGGCGCTGGTCTGGTTTTCAACGTTAAATCAAAAATCGTCATACGGTGAAGTACTGGTAAGTCTGGCCTTATTCGGATTCGGGATGGCAATGTTCTCGTCACCGAATTCCAGTTCTGAAATGGGTTCCGTACCGCCGGAGAAGCGCGGGGTGGCAAACGGCATCAGAATGACAGTCAATCAAACAGGCGCTGTTCTCAGTGTGCCGTTTTCTTTGCTTTTGATGACGTTGGTGATGCCGTACAACAAACTTTCTCAGATAGTCGGCAGTTCGCAATTGATCAGTTCGAATGAAATTCCGATTTTCCTGAGATCGATAAATCACGCCTGTCTGATTCTCGGTTTCGTGACACTGGCAGCGATTATTCCTTCTCTGATGAGAGGGCCCAAAGTTAACAATACAATTGCTCCACCGACTACTCACGATTAAGTTTTTAGTGCGAATAAAACAACGCTGCAAATACCAAATGAAAGGAGATTTTAATGAACTTAAAACGAAATAATAATGATACCGGTTCCGGTTGGATTGACGTCAGCGTACCGCTGCGGGAGGACATGGCCGTTTTTGCAAATGAACAGAAATTGAGAATCGAGCGGCGGGCATCGATGGAACGCGGCGACGGCAGCAACAACACGACGTTACACATTGGAGTGCACACCGGGACACATCTGGACGCACCAAGGCATGGAATTGCCAACGGTAAAACCATCGACCAAATGCCGCTGGATATTGCCATCGGACCGGCCCGGGTGATAGAAATCAAGGATACAAGAACGGTCAGGCCGGAAGAACTAAAACAATACACATTTAAACGCGGCGAGCGGATTCTATTTAAAACAACTAATTCCGAGCGATGCTGGAAAACAGACAATTTTGTCGAGGATTTTGTGGATATTTCACCGGAGGCCGCGCAGGTCCTGGCCGATGCGGGATTGAGTTTAATCGGGCTGGATTATCTTTCGGTGCGCGCCCCGGCCAGCCAGACAGGCACGCATAAAATACTGCTCGGGGCCGGGATTTGGCTTCTGGAAGGGTTGAACCTTTCCGGAGTAACAGCGGGGAATTATGATCTGATATGTCTGCCTTTGAGAATCGTTCAGAATGACGGTTCGCCGGTGCGGGCGGTATTACGAGCTGTTATCTAGATAATTCTCAGATGAATCTCAAAATTGAAAAGCTTGTAAACATGTGAATTCAAGTGTTAATATTGCTAACATGCATATTCTTCAGATTATAGTGGAGAAACCTCAGGCACCGGCTGAGGAAAAATAAACCATGGCAACTTCTTTCTCAACGAGATACGGGCCGTGGGCTTTGATTACAGGGGCTTCGAGAGGGCTAGGCGCTGAATTCGCGAGGCAGTGCGCCGAACGCGGCATCAATACGGTCCTAGTTGCCACTAACGCCGATTTACTCCAAACGCAAGCTGATTCGATAAAACTCGAATATGATGTTGAGGTCAAGACAATCGTGCTTGACCTCAGCCGGGAGGACCTGCTGCAGGGGATTACCCCGGTCACTGACTCCCTGGAAATCGGACTGCTGATAAATAATGCGGGTTTATCAAAAGTGTCTCCCTTTCTTGATTTGTCTATCGACCAACTCGGAAAGCAACTACACGTTAACGCGCGTGCAGGGCTTATTCTGACCCATCACTTTAGCCGGAAGATGGCCGAGCGGGGTCACGGAGGAATCATTTTTCTTTCATCCGGTTCGGCGATGTTCGGCACCGCTTATAGTGCTAATTATGCGGGAACAAAAGCCTACAACCTGATAATGGCAGAGAGCTTGTGGTATGAGTTGGGACATCACGGAGTGGACGTGCTCGGGTTCATGGCGGGGTCGACAAAAACCCCGGGTTGGGATGCTAACTCGCCGAAAGCGTCCCGGTTCGTCAAGGTAATGGACGTAAAACCAACCGTCACCGAAGCGTTGAATGCGCTGGGGAAAAGACCCAGCCTGATTGCAGGGAAGTCTAACCGCATGGGATATTTTTTTATGGTGAGAATGCTGTCCCGCGCTCAAGCAATCCGCATCGTCAGCGGCTCGATGGATAAAATGTTCGGACCGTTCGATAAAAGCAAGGTAATTAAGAATGAAAGGGGTGATTCCGATGCCTAAATTTGACCCTGATATCGTGCACAAATGTGCTTTAGAATGCCTGGGAAAACCCAAACCGCAGATGTTCGACGATTTCGCCAAAGCCCTGGCGGTTTATTACCCGGATACACTCGATTTCTCACAACCATGGATATACAGTATCGCTGGCGGTGCGATGATTCAAATGAAGCTTTATTACGCGTCCACCAGTGAATACATCATGATATGGGGAACACCAATCGGTTCTGAAGGCCATTCCGGACGGCATTTCACCGGATTCTGGGATACTGTCATCGACGGGGAAACCTGGTATTACGCGGAAGGGCAATTTGACAAGACGGTTTATAAACCCGGCGACCGCATCTACGTCGGTCCGGGTCAGGCGCGCGCCATGAATTTCACCAACGGAGTTTGGGCGGTGGAATATGCCCGAGGTTTTATTCCAGCCAGTATGCCCTTCGGCGTGGCCGAAGAAATACTGATTTGCGTCGATTATTTAACAGTCGCGCAAACATTTAGTCTTTATACCGACCTCATGGCCCAAAGTTTCGGCCAAAAAGTTAAAATTATGAAACCGATTATGAAACCCATTATTTGGGTCTCGCATAAAATCACCCAGAAGCTGGAACCGGCCCCGGAGGTCAAAGAAATCCCGAAGAAGAACATCCGCTGGTTCAAGTAAGCCATCACGGGCCTGAATAACCCGGACTATTTCAGCCTCATGTTTCCGAGTGCGGGCAGTATCCTGTCGTATTGAGTAAAAAACAGGACCTAGGACTCACCCTTTTCATGATAGACATAATTCCCGCCACGGACCCAGGAAGCCACAGCGCCGATCAGGCACATTATAATCGCGAATATCAGTACTTCAACCAGCCCATGATGGAAAGCCGTGTCAATCAGCGATGGGAAGAAAGCCCTGGAAGTGATATTAGCGGCCTGCGCGGCCGGCAGGGCATTCAGTACACTCGCCGGAATCATCGTTGCCAGCGGATTATAACCCAGGAACGCAGCAAACAGATAACCGACAGGCGGGGCGCCGGCCACCTGATGGGCAACAGCAGTGGGTATACCATTAGCAACAAGACCGTTGTATAGAGCAGTCGGCATGGTGGCATTCAATCCGATTACCATCAGGGTAAAAATAATTGCCATCGAGATGGGGCTGCCTACATTCATCAAGGTTGCCCTCATGCCGGAACCAGCGCCGCGGTGTTTAGGCGGGAGGCTGTTCATGATGGCCGCTGTATTGGGGGCCATAAACATGCCCATTGATAGGCCATCGAGGAAGATGATGGCGGCGAATAACGGGTATTTAAAATTAACCGGCAGGAGCAACAGCAGGAAAAAGCCAACAGCAGTTAAAATCATGGCGATAGTGGCAAAATAACGCGCGCCGTAACGGTCCGATAACCGGCCGGAAAGCGGTCCGAGCAGCAGGATGCCGACACTGGAAGGAATCATATAAATTCCCGCCCACAACGGGGTTACCTGAAAATCGTAACCATGCAGCGGCAGCCAGATACCCTGCAGCCAGATGGTCAGCATCAACATAAATCCGCCGCGTGCCAAAGAAGACATGAGGGTAGCAATATTCCCGGCAGCAAAGGCACGGATGCGGAACAAATCGAGCCGGAACATCGGGGCTTTAACCCGCTGCTCGATGATGATAAACGCCGCAAGCAGAATTACACCGCCGATAAGCATGCTTAATACAAACGGCGTGGTCCAGCTCATTAACGAATGAGCGCTGGGATTGATGCCGTAAATCAGCGCTACCAGCACCATCGTTAAGCCGGCGGCAAACGTAAGGTTTCCCAACCAATCGATGGGCTCCTTCTGTCTGGTGCCGACTTCGCGCAGCGTGCGGTATGCCCAAATTGTTGCCAATAAACCGATGGGGACGTTAAACAGAAATACCCAACGCCAGTTGGCCTGTGAGAGCAAACCGCCCACCAGAATTCCGAGGAAAGAGCCCCCGATGCCGGCAACCTGATTCAGACCAAGCGCCATACCCCGCTGGTTTTCGGGGAAAGCATCAGTGAGAATTGCCGGCGAGTTGGCAAACAGGAAAGCGCCGCCAATTCCCTGAACAACCCGAAAAAGAATTAGCTCAATAGCCCCGGCAGAACCTTGACTCCAGGTAAGCGCACATAAAAGCGAACCCAGCGTAAAAGTGGCAAACCCAAGATTATACATGCGGGTCCGCCCAAACATATCTCCCAAACGACCGAAAGCGACGACAAAGACAGCAGTGACCAGCATGTAGCCCATGAGCAGCCATAACAAATAGTTGCTGCTGCCGGGCGCCAGCGGGTTAATGCCGATACCCCGGAAAATAACGGGTAAAGCCAACAGGACGCTGGTAGTATTGATAAAAGCCAGCATGATAGACAGAGTGGTATTGGAAAGGGCAATCCATTTGTATTCAATACCACCGCGATGTGCGCCGGAGTTTTTGGAAATATCTTGCATATAAGGTTCCCTTTTATTTTCGATTAAATTATTTTGTATTAACCAATTAAATTGTTATTGATACATTGACTATTAGCGATGTTAACAGATTTAACAAATTTATTATAGAGTATGCAGTGTTCCGAGCGCAAAGGTTCCGATATATTTTTTATTTTGAAATTTCGCGAAACAATTATTGAAAGTAATTATGCGGAAGCACTCTGTGTTTTTTAATTGACCAGAGGCGATTTGGGATTTTGGCCCAAATTGGAATGATTTTGTACGTTTGCTTCGATGTAAGTCTACCGAAGCAAAGTACCTTCGACCGAATTGGAGGGTGAAATCTGGTGTTCCCCCGCGACTGTGTTTTTCCCGGACTTTCCGGCGGACATACATTTCAACTGCTGTTGAAAGTATTTCGTTTCAAACTCAAGGTTCGAAACTCGCCCCTACAGAAATACCGTGGTTTGCCCCTTTCGGCATTTTGAGCAGTTGAACTTCCTTACTTTACTTCGAAACTCCGTAAAGTACCTTCGACTGCGGTCTTCGGTATTAACCCTTTACCGGGCGCTATGGGTCTGGTTCTGACGAGACTCAGCCGGTCAAGCAGCACTCTCAAGGAGGTGCATTGGGGATGGGGCTATTAACATGTCCCGCGGCTGTTCATTACCGTTTGTTGGTCGCTAAGTAAGGGTGCCCCCAGCAACCCAGTTGACCCCACGGCCAGAACATGACGAAGCGTTATGCATACGCGCTTAAAACGATAATGATATTATATGACGGGTTACCTACGGGCTGTCAAGGGGATTTTGTCACCTCTTTTGTATCCCCTCTCTCCATGCTCTCCCCCACAAAGTGGGGAGAGGGCTGAGACGGGGCGGTCGGG
>Ga0224521_1000353_pt1 | contig 14042 bp, 15 predicted proteins | sample CFST0metaG_FD_182731 | JGI IMG/M metagenome (GOLD analysis project Ga0224521, IMG submission 182731) | Peat soil microbial communities from Stordalen Mire, Sweden - C.F.S.T0 | ecosystem: Environmental > Terrestrial > Soil > Wetlands > Peat | place: Sweden: Norrbotten County, Stordalen Mire... | reverse complement strand
TAATTATGTTGATTTATAAGTTCATCTTGAAGGTTAGAACCTGTCCTTTAGAGCCAGGGTTTTAAGATAGAGCTCAGGATCGTATTGTATTTAGGTGTCTTAAGTCCTGGGAGATACCGTCCATATTACTGGTAACGGCCCGGCGGTTTAATGAGTTGCCGTCCGTGTCCGGGTTGGCATGAGTTTTTGCAAAGTCCCGATAGATGGACGAACGTTTGGTGTCATGATGAAACTGTCCAGATGGCGTGGTTCCGATAAATGGGCAGGATTTGTCATGTCACGATAAAGTTGTCTTGGTGGCGATGCAAAAACCATGACAACTGCGCGTCAGCCAGCAGCCCTATTGACGTTGTCTCGGTTGCAGGAAAGGTCAAGGTGCCCGAAGTTTAATAGGTGGCTTAAATTTGTTCTTATAGACTTTCTCATGCATTTCAGATTTGTCTGGGCTGACGAAGGCAATTAATTAAACCGTCCGAGTTAGGCTTAGTAATTTTTAAATATTTATGAGTCATTTTCGATTGAAAGTAACAATTTGTGGTCGAAATCCCATGTATTGTGGTCGAAAATCAATTGTTAGATTGTCATTAGATAATTTAAAGATATATGTTGGCGATGGTCCGATGTAAATGTATGGCATTAGAATGCCTGAATATTCAAATTTAATACTATCATCAATTATGTTGTAGGTATAATGATCAGCTATACCATTGAGATTTTTATATGAATCCTTGTCTGATGTAAAATTAAGAGTGTCTATTAAATCTGTGGACACCCATTCACCTAATAAATTACCGTTGTTGGATTTGTCAATCTTCTTACAAGCTGTTATCGCAATTATTGCAATAAATAGCAAAATTTGATGAAGACGGTAAACAGTTAAAAGCTTTTTCATAGGTCAAGAATTTTTCAAAGACAATGCAGCAATTTTTATGCCAGTATATTAGGAACTTTTCTGTTATTAAACCTAACGGCCCGGCGGTTTAATTAGGTGCCGTCAGCGTCAGGGTTGGCATGCGTTTTTGCAAAGTCCTGGTAGATGGACGAAAGTTTGGTGTCACGATAAAGTTGTCCAGATGGCATGGTCCCGGTAAATGGGCAGGATTTGTCGTGTCACGATAAAGTTGTCTAGGTGGCGTGCAAAAACCATGACAACTCGCGCGTCGGCTTGCAATCCTATTGACTTTGTCTTGGTAGCAGGATCTGTCCGGGTACAACAAAATTTGATAAGGTGAAATGAATTTGCTCGCATGGACTTTTGGATCTGACCGAAAAATAGTCCGGGTTGCAAAAGGCACTTAATTAAACCGTCCGAGTTAGCTTGCGTATTTATTAAAGTTTAGTGTCAAGGTATTTCATTTAGGAGAAAGTAATGATTGACTTATTAAATATCTCCAGTAGTTGATTTGTATTTTTTACTTTTATCTATCGTCAAGTCATGTATTTTCCCCCCAATCAATATTTTCCCCTCAAGGCAAAAATCAATCTGCGCGTTTTTAATCATCTCAATTGGGCGGCGAGTTATTGCTCTTTGGGCATCCAAATCCAAATATTTAGTCTTTTTTCTTGCTTGTAAGATCATAAAACTTGTAAAAAATGCATTTGAAAATGGATTAAAGAGTTCTGGATCTCCATTATTAAATATAAACAATCTACCCTCTTCCAAGAATTGATTAATTTTTTGTTTTTTCTTATCTATTGTATCGTCATCTACTGATTTGTATTCTGTTGGTAATGTACCATAGAGTTGAGGTCCTACGGACATTTCTCCAACCTTCTTATAAGTAGTATCTGTAAAGTTGCAAATATGATATAATTCCGGTAATACTACATTCCCCTTGTTTTCATAGCCAGCAATATGTAATCCAATCCCACTGTCTAGATCAAACTTTCGAAAAAAACTACTTAAAGCTTGCTTCAAATCATTCTCAAGTTTTACTGAAAATTCTTCTAATGTGAGTGAATTTCCATAAGCAGCAATTTTCCTCTTAATCCAATCATAAAAACTCCAACTGCCACATTTTGCAAACCCATAATAAGCTATTGCTGCGTGATATTTTTCGGCTGGTATTATTTTTGATTGGGTATAGTCCAGAATCTTATGTGTTTTTGAAGATTTTAAATAAGTAGTAAGTAACGAATCTGTGGCAAATGAAATTCCTCGTTTGGAGATGAGTGTAGAAATAGCAGTCATGGTTTAATAAATTTTTATATTTTGCTGTTTTTCTCAGATGGATTCTTAAATCTGGTGTCTATTTCTGTTTCTAATGTGACTGAGAATGTGAGAATGCAAGATGCAGTTAACTCGTTGAGAGTTTGGGTACATGCAAGCTAACGGTCAAGCGGTATATGGTGTTGCCGCCAGCTGTGGGGTGGCGTGTTTTTTGAACGCTGGTAAGAAAGATAATTTGGTCATTAATCGTTGTATTATCTAGAAATCAAAAAACATGACACCACCTGGGCGGGCCGGCCTTGGCCGAAGGCAATAACACATACCGTCGGAGTTATGCGTAGTTTTATTTTGGTTTATATGGTGCCACATAGCTATTTTTTTGTATTACATCTGAAGGAATAGGAAAGAATAAGCTGTCCCTTAAAAGTTGATATCTTAACCTCTGCCACTTCTGATTTAAGTCTTGAGAATTCTTAATCTCTTCCAATAGAATTAAAGCTTTCCACGCGACTGAATAAAATGCAACAGGGCCTATGCTATCTGCTAGGAAGAGACGATAATCTCCATCAAAACCATTGAAATGATAATAGAAAGAATAAAGATTACTTGTGCCGACTTTTTTTTCGCTTTCAAACACTAAAGTATCATTGTCGACAACGCCTTGAAGATTAATGATCTTTGTTTGTTTATTGATTCCTGGGAAATTGAAATGATCTTGTTTTAGTGAAAGAAATTCTTGATCTTCAAATTTCTGGATGGAATCCAGTTTTAATTGATACTTTGGATCTGATTCTGTAGTGTCCCTATCGCTTTTATAGTTTGACGAATGCCAATTTTTAACTGAGTCAGTTTTAACTGCAAATAAAATTATGGAGTCATTGAGTTTATCATATTTAATTCTTTGTAGGAATAACATAAATGTCTGAACTGTATCAGGCCGTCTTGTGAATTCCAGCCTTTTGAACTCATAATAAGTTGATTCTTTTCTTTTACATGAAATAGCAAAAGATGCTATAATGAAAATTAACATAGTCAATCTTTTCAAATCCACATTAGTCATGTTTATTAAGCTTTAAGTTTAATTACAGTGTTGAGTTCCCCGTTTTTTGCAAGTCCTTGGAGATTTTACGAGAAGTTTTGTGTAATGATTAAATTTCTAAATGGTATCAAGTCCTGTTAAATGGACGAGCAATTTCTTGTCACGATGAAACAGTCTAGATGGCGAGCAAAAACGAGTCTTTTAGTCATTGAACGGATTGTCAGGCAATTACGCATAACGTCTGGCCGGTACATTGCGTGATGCGCAGCATTATGCAATGTACCGGTTTGTTAGGTAATGTGGCGAGGGCATTAAGTTCTGTCTTTTAGTATGCATTCTAGCTTTCAGGTGAATTTTAATAATTTAGAATTGAACATATCTTTGATATGTTTTTTGATAAATTATGTCAGACTTCACTCCTGGTGATTCACATATCCTTTTTATCGAAATTAAGAATATTCCATTTGCCCTGTTTCAAAGATATTGACTTTGTCATTTTTTTCCTGTAACTTGGTAAAAGCTTTTCCAATTCTTTTAAAGCTCTAGCTTTTAAGTATTTCCAAAGCTTTTACCAAGGTTCTGTTTAGCAGGGCGTATTCTTTTTTTCTTCAAGCTCTTTGCATCTGCCAGGAGTGAAGACTGAAAATCACCGCTAGTGCCCATATAGTAATATGCCCCGCCATTTGACCTAACTCTTTTATACGTCTCCTAAAGGTAGATATATTATTACCCAAGCAGGAATTATTACACACCTTTATTCGTCTATATTTCTTTTTCTATTATTAGAGATCATCAAACGGACTCCTGATATTCTGTATGCCCTTTGTAGTAACATGTGTATATATCTCAGTTGTCTTGCTGCTTTGATGTCCCAGCAACTCCTGTATATACCTCAGATCCGTACCCGATTCAAGCAAATGGGTGGCATAACTATGCCTTAGCCAATGAAGCGTAACAAGTTTCCTTATTCCTGCCCTTGCACAGGCATTCTTCAATACTTTCTCCAGACTGCTAACACTATACGGCTCCCCTGGCCATTGTCCTTCAAAAAGATATTTTTGTGGCTTAAAATGATCCATATAAGCATCAACCATCTCTATGGTCTTAACTGAAACCGGGACAACACGGTCCTTAAATCCTTTTGCCTGTCTTATCCTCAATAGATTCCTGTTCCGTTCAATATCAATCGGGACAAGATTTATAAGTTCACTTCGTCTTAACCCGCAGGCATATATGAGACTTAGCATAACCCTGTGCTTCTCATTCGACAATGATCTCAGCATCTTTTTTATCTCATCCTTACCAAGAACATTCGGGAGCTTATGCCTTGGCCTTGGTCGTTGAATTTTAACCGGATCAATAACCATTTTATAGATGTGCGTATAAAATTTCTTTACCGAACTTATCATCTGATTCTGAAAAGACTGGCTCAATCCCTTTGGAAGTATATATTCATCAATAAACCTTATTAGGTCATCTCCTGTGCATTCTTCCGCTTCCCTTGGACAAACGAACTTCAGGAACTTTATCATCATTGATACATAAGTCTGCACTGTTGTCTTTGGATACCTGTTCGCTTCCATCCATCTCTTGTATCTGGCAATGTCCGCTTCTCCTTTTTCACTCAGAGTAGAAAATTCAGCAGATGAACTTATTTTGACTCTTCCTGATGTTTCTATTTTCTTTTCTTCCTTTTTAAGTCTGATCGTCTCAGCAAGATTGAGCTTAAGAGCTGAATAATCTATATATGCTTTCCCATGAAAAGTTCTCAGAAGTATACTTACAATATCCGAACTATCGGAAATATGCCAGTATTTCATATCTGAACTCCATTGTGCATCAGGTAGCTCTTTTACTACGCCGTTCAATTCCTGATCATAAGGAAATCGCAGGGCAATCCGATTTCCTCCATCGCGAATAACCCTTTCAACAATAATATTTTTCATAATATGCAGCGAATAAAATTGGCTATGAAACTTTTGGACTATCTAAAGCGCTGCTCCGTCAGTCACATAAGCAAAATGCCGGCAATGCGCTTAAATATAGGCTTACAGAATACTTTTGACTAACTTTCAACTATCAGAATCAGAATAAAGATAATAAATATCATTGGGATAACCGTAGACCTGACTTATTTTCACCTGACAACCAATTCTATTAATTTGGAAGCGGCAACTTTATCAAAGATTCCCCTGTCTGACTCTTAATAGGTGTACACCGCTAGCTAAATATTATTAGGGGAATACGAATGGCCAAGAGCGCCAATGTGAATCAACCAGCGGAGATCCAATAGCTCTCGAGTATGGATTTTTCGAGATAAAGTCGACTATCTCTGTTGGTGTTTTCACCAGGCACAAAGCAACGGCGTGAGGGAGTGTACACATTTCAGGGTAATCTACCTTTAGTCTCCAGATAACAGCTGCAAGTGTCGGCTCAGGGATCTTGTCAAAAAAACTACTTCCTGATTCCTTCACGTTGTCAACTTTCTTCAGGTTTGCAAAGATCAGTTTTGTTTGTTGCCGAAGGAAATGTAAATAAATGCTAATATGACTGAACTAATTACTGATCAAAACAAAACAAGCAGGCTATTTTGGCTCTGTTTTATTGCAATGGCAGCAACAGCTTTTGCGTTTGGAATCCGTAACCTTATTATCGGCGACTTGGGCCTCTTTTGGGGTTTTCCGAAACCCAAAAAGGGGAGGTTTTATTTTAAGCTTAGCCAAAGTGGATGATGCAGATTGTACTTATTTTAACGGCGATTTAATTGGCCAGAAAGGAGAAATACCTCCACATTATAAATTTTATTGTACAATATATAAAAGGCATTTTAATACTGTAATACTTTGCATATTTTTGATGACCAAGAAAATACTAAAAATTAAAATTAAAGCAAAACTATATAAATCTAATATTTAAACTTTTTAGAGATGAAACCGATATCAACCCGTTTTTTAAATAAAACATTCCTGGCTTTATTCTTTTCTATACTAAATGTAGGATTATTTGCACAACAATCTGGTCCATCATTAGCTGATTATATCGATCCCTTTATAGGTGTTCTCGATCCTGGTAGCAATTGTGTTATTGGGCCTCAACTGCCTTTTGGTTCCATCAATCCAAGTCCTCAAACACAAAAAGGTTCACACGATGGTTATGATCCGAATGAACCTATTCGTGGTTTTGGGCAGTTACATGTAAGTGGGACAGGTTGGGGTAAATACGGCCAGGTTTTTATTTCGCCTCAAATCGGCTTAGCTATTGGTGAAACAGATCATGATTCTCCGAAAGAAAATGAAAAGGCCAAAGCATATGAATATTCAGTAAAATTGAGTCGGTATAATATTCAAACCTATGTTACACCATCTTTTCATTCAGCAATATACCGCCTTACATTCCCCGAAAGCGACATGGCCAATATTTCATTTGATTTATCACACCACATTGCTGGCGAGATTGCACCTGAATTGGGTGGAAAAATATATGATGGTTCTATCACCATTACAACTTCTTCATCAACTGAAATTAAAGGATATGGTAATTATTCCGGCGGGTTTGGTGGCGATGCCTATCGGGTTTATTTTTGCGCAAGAATAAGTAAAGCCCCCATTGCCATTGGAACATGGATAAATGGAGTCATTCATCAGGGGAAATTTTCTGAAAAACTTCAAAAATTGAATGACCATGTGGGTGCATACCTTCAATTTAAAACCAAGGATAAGGAAGAGATATATATGAAAGTTGCCGTTTCATTTCGAAGCATTGAACAAGCCACCAAATGGCTTGATTCCGAAATACCCGATTTTAATTACAATAAAATACAAACCGCCGCAAAAAAAACATGGAACGACCAACTAAATAAAATACTTGTTGAAGGTGGTACAGAAAAAGATAAGAAAATTTTCTATACTGCATTTTATCATGCATCCATAATGCCTCGCAACAGAACTGATGATGCAGAGGATTTTGAACCTGGCGTTCCAGTTTGGGACGACCATTATGCAGTTTGGGACACTTGGAGAACCCTGTATCCTTTGCAGGCCCTAATTAACCCAGACATGGTTGCCGGAACAGTGAATTCTTTTATTGCCAGGCTAAAAACCCACAAAATGGTTAAAGACGCATTTATTGCTGGCAAAGAAATGATTGAAGAACAAGGCGGTAATAACATTGATAACATTATTGCTGATGCTTATGTGAAAAATATCAAAGGCATTGACTGGAAAGAAGCCTACAAAGTTTTAAAATTTAATGCTGATAATGAAAGACAGGGAAGTTATAGATGGGATAAAAATGATACTACCAATACCTACAAAGATCTAGGTTGGATTATTGCTGGCCGCATGAGCAATTCAATGACCTTAGAGTATGCTTACAATGATTTTTGTGTTGCCCAGGTAGCAAAGGATTTTGGAACGAAAGCTGATTACAAGAAATATCTTAACAGAAGTGGCAATTGGATCAATCTATGGGATCCAACAGCCGAAAGCGATGGTTTCAAAGGCTTTATCATGCCAAGAAGATCAGATGGAAGCTTCGTGAAAATAGATCCAAAGATTTCTGCAGGATCATGGAAAGATTACTTTTACGAAGGAAACTCCTGGACATACTCCTATTTCATGCCTCATCAATTCGAAAAATTAGTGGAATTATCGGGTAGCAAAGAAATATTCGCAAAAAAATTAAAATATGGTTTCGATAATAACCTGATTGACTACGGAAATGAACCAGCTTTTCTGGCTGTTCAAGCTTTTCATTATGCTGGCAGGTCCGATTTGGCAAGCTTTTATGTACGCAAGCTTATGAGAGAAAGATTCGATGAAAAAGGTTATTCAGGCAACGATGATAGTGGGGCCATGAGTTCATGGTATATGTTTTCGGCAATGGGATTCTTTCCAAATGCGGGGCAAGATATATATTATCTTACAGGATCATTATTTACCAAAATAACCATTCAATTAGGTAATCAAAAAACATTGGTTATCTCTGCTCCTGAGGCCTCTCCAACTAATATTTACGTAAGATCGGTTACTATTAATGGTAAAAAATGGACCACTCCATGGTTTACCCAAAAGGACATTCAAAATGGGACAAAAATAGTATTTGACATGACTGACAAACTTTAAATCATTTCGATTTAAAGCTTTCATTATAATCTATTTGCAATTATCACGTGAAAAAAATTAAATCTTTCAGCTTCTTGCATATTGAAGATACTTTATAAATTTGGCATAAAATACTCAATATGGCAATAAGTCCTTTTTTACAACATACTGATAAAAACGATGAAATACCTATATTTATAAAGGCATTGGAAAAGCCAGTGGTCAATACGCCCGGCTTTTGTAGTAAAAGAGGTAATTATTCCGAAAAACAAACATTTTAAAACATTTTACTAAGCTATTGTCAAGGCTACAGGCTTTTGCACTTTAGAAGCACTAACGGAAAACAAGGTAATTTATCAAGTAAGAAAAAAAATCTTAAACCTCAAATTAAAGGGGTTTTAAATTTTAGATTATATCCTTTACATCTTCCATAATTCGGTTAAAATTGTCGTTCAGATCCTTTTCTGTGATATGGTGCTTCACCTTTAGCTCCAATCGTTTAAAAGGAAACAGGTCAAAATTATAGAGTTTGTCTTTACCATCAGCGAAAACAAAAAATTGTCCCTGCTTTAGCCTGGTGAAATCCTGGTTTTTATACTTGGATGTTTCCCTTGTTCCCTCCGATGTTCTGGTATCACCTCCAATAACGGAATTAGTAAAGGATCTGGAAACGGTCCTCTTTTCAATTTCCTCGCTTATGTTCTTGTAATATCTAACACTATCCGGGTCATTAGCCTTTCCTATCATTTGATATGAAAGGTTTGCCAGCAAGGAACTGGTGATCACATCGCCGTAATTTTCTTTAGCCAGTGCCCTGTCCTGCGTTGAAAATACGGTGGCTATATTATAGCTTCGCATTGTTGCCGGTATTTTGGAAATTCCATCAATGTAAAAAGTTGTCCCTTCATCAAACAAAAGAAAACTCCCTGGCCGGTTCCGGATCTGCATGCTGTTGATTGCCGTGCTTATTATAACAGAAATAAAGGGAGCGTTTATTCTTTCAAGTCTTGGATCATTAATGATGCTCAAAAATGTTGGGTTCTCCGGGTTGTTTATATCAAGATCAACGTCATTTGCGCTCATAACCCAAAATATTGTTGGAAGCGCAAGATCTGTTAAAGGTAGCGAAAGCGAAGCTTTGACACCTGCCATCTGGTTTTCTGATATAAGTGAATCAACCAGGGGAGATCCGATAGCTCTCGAATAGGGATTTTTTGAGATAAAGTCAACTATCTCTTTTGGCGTTTTCACCAGGCACAAAGCAACGGCGTGAGGGAGAGTACACATTTCAGGGTAATCTACCTTTAGCCTCCAGATAACAGCTGCAAGTGTCGGCTCAGGGATCTTGTCAAAGAAACTACTTCCTGATTCCTTCACGTTGTCAACTTTCTTCAGGTTTGCAAAGATCAGCTTTGTTTGTTGCCGAAGGTGCTGTTCCGTGGGTATGTACTTCGGGAGAAAAGGGTTTACCCGGTCCGAGTACATTGGTGAATGTGGTATAATAGTTGCTTGTTTTATCGTAGAATTCTGAAAGAAAAAATGCGCTATTTCTGTTATCTCGCCGTTTTTATAATCATAACAGAGACAGGGAATGTTTCTTTCTCCTGCATGTTTAAGAATTGGCACAAAACCGCTTTCTGTTTTCCCGCTCCCGGCACTACCGAAAATAGCTATTCCCCTTTTTATGTTTTGCATAATAAGAGGGGAAGAGTTTCTTATTGGGAATTTAACGCTCCAAATAGGGTCAACTTTCCCTGTTTTACTCAGTAGCGCGGTGTTAGTCATAAAAAGAAAGATAACTGTAAGAAGGCTTGCCAAAACAAATATGGCGATATGTAAAGAAAAGCTGTAACTATAAACCAGGGTAAAAAACAAGTAAACCAGACCCTGTATAAAAAGAATAAGTAAAATTCTAGAGTAATATTTAATCTTAAAAGAAAGGGCCATGAATTGTAACAACGAAACAACCAAAACAACCACAACTAAAATAAGCTTTGCAATAAGTGTAAGTTGCTGAAAATAATTAATTATGCGTTCCATGTTTAATATTTAAAGACCCGTATTCAAGGCCGTTGTTAAAACCTTTTTACCAATATCCAGGATAATTTTTGACGGGTTATAAGCGTAATTAATTGCCTTTATGCACTCTTTGGCTCCTGGTACTTGTTTAAAAACTGCTGAAAGAGCGTCGAGGGGATCTTTCGCATTAATCAGGTTCATGGCAGTATTTACAACACGAGAAGCCTTATTATATTCTTTTACCCCCGGTAAGTCTCTTGCGATGCTCAATGCAACACTTTTCGCGGTATTTCTCATTTGGTTCTTCATCGTGTGATAGTGAGAAAATTTATGTTGTTGCAAGCGTTTATAGTCAAAATTAGAATCAAAGCTTTTTTCACAGCTTTGAACAAATTTCATCCTGTCAAAGCCGATCTGGACCTCTTTGCCATTTAAAATATTCTTGGAGTTTTTTGCGTTTGCCATCGGGCTTAGACGCATCTTCTTCGACTGATCCATTCTTGAAACTACAACATGTACGTGCGTTTGTAGCCCTTCTTTCTTCTCTCCCGCCTTATATAAACCCTCTTTCACTTCCACTGAGTCCCTTCCATAATTCCGGCAGTGTTCAACCTTACCAAAGTAAACAAGGTTCTCTCCGGTAAGTCCCTTGTTAAAATTTTTAGCGTAGTCGTCCATAACTTTACGGGTATAATCCTTTAAAGCTTCCTCGTAACGTTTCAGCTCGATGGCGGTTAATTGGGATATATTTTTTATATCTCTTCCGGAAACTGATTTACTAATATGCCGTAATTCGTCTTTGCTTGGGTTAACAGAAATCATGTAAAACTTGGTTTCGTCTTTCCCTAGTTTTCCTTTATTATTATCAATAGATGCCTGGGTTGAATAGAAAGAAACATCATTTGTTTTTTGATCAAAAAACTTCTCCTGGTTTAAAAGATCCTTCTCCTGGTTCTCTTTCTCCAAATAATTAATAAGGTCCCTGCAGCTACCCCTGTTATTATCCTTTTTTGCCGAGTGAATTTTAACGTACATTAAAGCGTTTTTAAGTATTTTTTGTATTCATTAATATCTCCGATTGGAAGTTCAATGACCGGCTTTTTTGTCAGTCCTGTAGCTTTTTCTTCCGTGTTTGAGAGTATGTTTTCAAGATATTCTTTGGTTGTTTTTAATTTCAATTCTGCTTTATTAAGCTTCTCCTGTAGTAATTTTATTTCCACGGATTGTACATCATTTTTTAAAGTTTCATTTACCGTGGATCCACTATTCCCTTCCTTGTTTATATCTGCAGAAAGAGTTAAAGATTTAACCTTATTTTGACCCGCCACATCTCCTCTTTTTGGTGCTTCTTCTTCTATGTATGTTACAAACCTTGCAATCAAAGTATCCATCTTTCCGAAGGTGGGTTTTATAAAATCATTCTCCTGCTTTCGCATGAATGAGATTATTGTATCCCGGAATTTCTTCAGTTCTTCTGCCGGAGAAAGTACTTGCATGTCTCTTGGATTTACGCCTGTTGTGTCAAAGTACTTTGCCATCGCTTCAGCAAAATCTTTTTGACTCATTTCGTATTTATCTGCCAAGCGGTCAATAATTATTTTGCTCTTTGGAGTTATGCTAATTGTGACGTATTTTTGCATAAAATAATTATTTGTTAATTAGATTTACGTACAAATATATTCATTTAATTGGAGATTCAAAATATATATCATTATTTAATAATTATACTTATTTTTCAATTACTTGATTATCAGGCTACACATGATAACAGAATCAGGTTAGCCTGATTCCATCTTGCTTTCCTTCGGAAACGATACCTCACAACGTGAGTATTTGTTTCTACTGGACTTATTTTTTATACTCGTATCAGCTCTATTAAAGGAAGGATCACAAGAAATGAAATGAATTGTCTCAGGAAAGATAATGTACCGTTCCAGGAAGAAAAATGAAAGTAGTATAAGGTGCTTCGCTAATTTGTATTATGAATTTTCTTAGTTTTTTTGCTCAATGAATATTTGTAAAAATGAAATAAAAAAAGATCCTCGGGGGAAGATCTCTCTAATAAATTTTGAAGCTTCATTAAAAATTCAAAACTATTGCTTCACAATTTTTACTGCAAAGAGATTAACTGTATATGTGTTTTTGAAATAAATTCCATACTGTCCAATAGAAAATTTTGGAACGGTGATCAGATAGGAACTGGTACCAAACTTTTTTGCTTTGAACTCTACGATTTCTGGTTGCGAAAATTTCCAGCTTCTTTTGTTGTTTTCAGCATTCATTTTAACAATACTTATTACGTCATATGGGTTTATTGAATTATTTGAAACCCGAACAATAAATTGTGAATTAATCGTGTCGACAAAAACAGAGGAACAACAAGAATTAACTTCTAACGATGTTTCTTTTGAACGCAATTTAACTTTACCCAAAGTTGCCGTTTGTTGTTCCAGCAAAACACCACTCCCGATAGAGTCATTTACGAAAACGGTGTTTCCAGAAAACTCCGGCTCAGTAATTCTGATAGGTTTTTCTTTTTGACAATTAGCCTGGGCAATTGAAAAAAGTAAAAACGATAAGATTAATAAATTCCTTTTCATGACCTTAAGGGTATGGCTTATTTTTTAGTTGTATATTTTACTTCCGCTGAATCATCATCGGGCGGGATGAAACTATCTTCCTCCGGGATGGGGTAAGGTTTTGATTTATTAGCACCACCGTTTTTGGGGGAACTCTTTACAAACACTTTTTTTCCCTGTTTTACACCCCAAGTTGGTAAACCAGAGATCTTCTTAGATTTTATCATGGTTATGAGATTAATTGTTTTCTATCTTTCATTGCCGGCATATTTTGTCAAGGAAAGGATCTGCAGCTGCAATTACCTTATTTTACGCAGTTTTTAAATACTAAAACCATCCTTAAACTGCAAAGGTTCTTTTCTTACATTTTTATTCAATTTCTTAATACTTTCTAAATATTTTGCCTTTTCAGATTTGCTTAAAATGTCATCCGTCCCAGGAACCTTTGACAGCGCTACTAAAATTTCGGGATGAATGTTTTCATCCGTTACATTTTTCAAAAGCTCTTCTAGTGAATGTTTGTTTTCAATAGTCTTTTTCACGTGTTTTATAAGAATTTTATTTATCGGAATAATGTCCTCTTGCCTGTAAGATGACTACTGTTACTATTTCATTATCTATTCGATAAACAAGCCGGTGTTTACTGTTTATTCGTCTTGACCAACAACCGGTAAAGTTGTATTTCATTTCTTCGGGTTTACCTGTCCCTGTCTTTGGATGTTCCGTTAATTCATCAAATAAAACAGAAAGCTTCTTTAACGTGGCTTTGTCTCCCGATCTCTTATGAAATTCTATATCCTCAATAGCAATAGGGGTTAATTTTAGAGTGTAACTCATACCCCAAGGAATTTATTTATATCCTCCTTAGGTAATGTTGTTAGCTCCCCTCTTTCTGCTTGCTCAAGAGAATTGGCTATACGCTGTTTTATCCCAGGGTCTGAAAAATAGCGATCAGCCTCTGTTATCAAGGTTAATGCATAAGCTTTGCCTTTCCCTCTCTGCACAATTACTTGTTCATCTTTATCGACGAGGTCAAGATACATTTTTTGTTTTTGCCTGAATTCTCTTGTACTTATTATCAACATAGCTATTTCTATTTAAGTTTAGTGTACCACATTGGTACACAAAAGTAG
>Ga0224521_1000351_pt1 | contig 14166 bp, 7 predicted proteins | sample CFST0metaG_FD_182731 | JGI IMG/M metagenome (GOLD analysis project Ga0224521, IMG submission 182731) | Peat soil microbial communities from Stordalen Mire, Sweden - C.F.S.T0 | ecosystem: Environmental > Terrestrial > Soil > Wetlands > Peat | place: Sweden: Norrbotten County, Stordalen Mire... | reverse complement strand
ACTCCACACTACAGTTGTCATCACTTCCAGCAAGTGAAACATTTGTATCGCATACCAGCAACGCTTTGAAGCAAAATTCTGTAGCGGTTAATTCGAATTCATTTTCAATAACTGTACCTTCACTTTCGACAACAGCAGTTATATTGAAATCAACAACAACCGAAATTCAGGATATAAAAAGTCAAACAGATGAAATAAAAGTTTATCCAAATCCGGCAGCAGATAAGCTAAATATCAGTATAAGCTCCAATGTTGCTGAACCAACAGAAGTTACTATTTATGACCAAAGCGGACGGGAAATGCAATCTTTGGAGATGGCTTATGACGGCTCGACACCAATAATAATGAATGTTTCGTCACTTTCGGGAGGATTTTATTTGTTACTCGTTAAAAACAATCATTTTACATCGAACAAACGCTTCTTTGTTGAAAAATAAATCGACATAATATTAAAAAGAGTATTTTCCCTTAAAGACAAAGAATTGCTTTAAAGATAGTTGCAAAAGCAACAGGTTAAAATAAGTGAATTTGGCATACCTATAGGTTCATAAAGTATGAAAAGGCGAGTCACTAAATACCAAAAGGGAATTCCTTCTGAGATAACTTTTTTTACGTTAATGCAACATAAGTGGTCGTTTCCTGACACAAAACAATACCATGGCAAAATAAAACTTAAGATACTTTTACAGCTAGTATTTTTCAGGCTAAAGGCATAGAACAAAGTAAATGCTATTAGTTTTAAAATTAGGACAAACACAAAATTATTAACTTTAAATTTAAATGAATTATGAATGAAAATCATGTGATTCAATGTGTTCGAAGGGTAGCAAAAAACCTTTTTAACAAGTACGTAATCCTTGCGGTAACGCTGTGTTCTTTTGGACTGGTTTCGGCACAAAATTCCGACGGAAGAATTTCGGGTAAGGTCATATCCGAAAAAGATGGAGAACCGCTTATTGGAGTTAGCATTCTGGTAAAAGGCTCTAATGTTGGAAGCGTTACCGATTTCAATGGAGCATTTACACTTCAAGCTAAAATAGGTGAAACAATTGCTGTTTCATACATTGGCTACACTACTCAAACAGTAAAAATAACCGGTTCTACGTTAATAATCAAACTGAGCGAAGACAGCCAAAATTTGGACGAAGTAGTAGTTGTAGGTTACGGTGTTCAGAAAAAGAAATTAGTAACCGGAGCAACAGTACAAGTCAAAGGGGATGAACTGGCTAAAATGAACACTACAAACCCTTTACAAGCTTTGCAAGGCAAAACTCCCGGTGTAAATATTTCATCAACTTCCGGACAGCCCGGATCTGACATGAAAGTAGTTATCCGTGGTTTGGGAACAACTGGGAATTCAGGACCATTGTACATTATAGATGGTGTTGAAGGAGATATCACAACACTAAATGCCTCTGACATTCAATCCATTGATGTATTAAAAGATGCAGCTTCAGCGGCTATTTATGGTTCCCAGGCTGCCAATGGTGTTATACTGGTAACGACAAAACAAGGGACTAAAGGTAACGCTAAGGTATCATTTGATGCATATTATGGAGTTCAAAATGTCGAACGTAAAGTTTCTTTATTGAACGCGCAGGAATATAAAATGATTATGGATGAACAGCAGGTTAACTCTGGGCTTTCACCGTTTAACTGGGCTTCAAAAGGAACCCTGGCTGATACTGACTGGATGGGACAAATGATCAAAAAGGATGCTAAAACCCAAAATTACTCCCTGAATATTACTGGTGGATCAGAAACTTCAACCTATTCTATGTCGTTGAGTTACAATTCACAGGAAGGTATTATTGGCGGTTCGAATGTTTCTAACTACGAACGTTATGGTGCCCGAGTGAACACTGAACACAAATTATATAAAGATGTACTTGTTGTTGGTCAGCACTTAAATTTCAATTATATCAACACTGTAGGTATTGCAGTCGGGAATCAGTACGGTAATACATTACGCGGTGCTTTCGATGTTTCTCCACTAGCACCTGTATATAGCAACAATAATATCTATAACAGTCCGTATAACGACACAAGCAAATCTTTATGGAATACGACAGATGGTAATCCTTATGGTTCGATGATGACAAATACACAAAATTTGAATTCAAACCAAAAACTTTTAGCGGATGTCTATGCTGAACTTCAACCTATAAAAAACCTGAAGATTAAATCTACTCTTGGAATTAACTATTATGCTTCAAACTACCACAGTTTAACCCCACTATATCAATTCTCAGTTTATTCTTACAATAATGACCACGAAACTGTCAACCAAAATATGGGCAGTGGTTATACTCTTACATCGACAAATACAGCCAGTTATGATTTAAAAATAAACGAAGATCATGCTTTCAATGCTTTAATTGGAGCTGAAGCCGTAAAATATCGGGGTGTAGGAATGTCAGGGAGCAACTGGAATCTGGTGCCACAAATGGATGATTTCAACCATGCATATTTAGATAATACTACAGGAAAAGCTCATCTCGATACTGATGGCAAAACTCTTATTGAAACGCGCACAGTAGGAGGTAGTGCTTCCACAGATTATAGCCGATCTTCTTATTTCGGAAGATTGGGTTATAATTATAAGGAAAAATATATGTTGAATGCAACATTAAGAGCAGATGGATCTTCAAGATTTGCGTCGGGTCACCAATGGGGATACTTCCCATCAGCATCTGCCGGTTGGACTATTAGCAATGAATCATTTATGGCTTCTACAACTGGCTGGCTCGATCAATTGAAGTTACGTGCAAGCTGGGGACAAGTAGGTAATCAGAACATTGGTGATTTTAAATACGCAGCGCTTATCAGCACTTCTACAGCTGTTAGTAGTAGCAATCCGGCAGCGTTTTATGATTTTGGAAATTCAGGAGTGAATACGGCAGGTGCTTATCAGACCACAATGGCAAATAAAAACCTGAAATGGGAGACATCAGAACAAACAAATATTGGGTTTGACGCCAGTTTCCTAAAAAACCGTTTATCTTTAACCGGAGATTTCTATATTAAAACTAGCAAAGACTGGTTGGTGCAAAGCCCTCTTCAAGCAACTTCCGGCTTTGATAGCTGGATGGTTAATGGTGGTAATGTGAAAAATACAGGGATTGAATTAGCACTTAACTGGAATGATAATATTGGTGATTTTAAATATAACGTTGGAGTAAATGGTGCTTATAATAAAAATGTTGTAGGAGAAATTCCGACCTCAGATGGTATAATACACGGACAAACCAATATGTTGTACGCTAACTCAGAGGAATTCTATCGTGCCGAAAACGGGCATGCTCTTGGATACTTCTGGGGATACAAAACAGCCGGAATTTTCCAGAACCAGGCTGATATTGCTGCATGGAAAGCTGCCAAAAATGGAATTTTACAAACGGATGTACAACCGGGGGATGTGAAATACGTTGACCAGAATCATGATGGAGTTATTGATTCCAAAGATAAAATCGATTTGGGCAATGGTATGCCTACAGTAACTTATGGTTTTACTTTGGGTTTTCAATATAAAAACTTTGATTTTAGTATAAATGGTGCCGGTGCATTAGGCAACAAGATAGTTCAATCATATGGTCAGACTGGTGGACAATCAAATTACACAACAGAGATTCTTAACCGCTGGACAGGTGACGGAACATCGAACCGTATACCACGTGTGACGGTTAACAACATTAACTGGCAGTTCTCTGATCTTTATGTTCATGCCGGAGATTATTTGCGTATTAGCAATATTAGCCTTGGCTACGATTTTGCTAAACTCATTCATTTGAAAGCAATCAGCCAGTGCCGTGTATATGGTTCAGTACAAAATGCGTTCACATTTACTAAGTACAATGGCATGGATCCGGAAATTGGATATGGTGTTGAGAACTGGGTTTCAGGCGTTGATTTAGGATATTATCCACGTCCTAGAACTGTTCTGGTAGGCGTTAATCTTAAATTTTAAATACTATAAATACACATTATTATGAAGAAATTCAAATTAAATATAATCATAGCGGGGGCTTTGACTCTCGGTCTTTTTTCGTCATGTTCAGATAGTTTTCTGAATTCAGTACCGAAAACGCAGCTTGTTGATGAAAACTTTTATAAAACAGAAGCTGATGCCGAAATGGCATTGGTGGGATGCTACGATGGATATCAACAAACAAGCTCCGGATTTCCTATTTATTTGGTTGCTGAAGTTGCATCCGATGAATGTTTTGGTGGAACAGGAGCTAATGATGGCAGGGGATATCAAATGATTGACCGGTTAGATAAAAACCAGTCAACATCAGATAACAATGTTTTTAATGATACCTGGAAAAGTTATTATAAAGGTATTTTCCGTTGCAACAATTTGTTGCAAAAACTTCCAGGTATTGCTAAATGGAATTCAAGTAAAGATTCGGTGAATAATATAACAGAAAAACGGATCGAAGGAGAAACACGTTTTATACGGGCACTTATGTACTTTGATTTGGTTCGTATGTTTGAAAATATTCCTTTATTGACTGAACCATCAACAGCAAATATTCCTCAAGCTACACCTTTGGAAACTTATAAGGTAATAGTAGCAGATTTGAAATTTGCTGCAGCCAATATTCCTGCTAATGCTTATCCAAAAGCTCAGGCAGCAACAAACGATGGACGTGTTACACGCTATGCTGCTGAAGCTTTGTTAGCACGTGTATATCTTTTCTATACGGGCTACTATGCTAAAGACGATCTTGGTGTAACAAAACCAGAGATCCTGGCTGGACTGGAAGATGTAATTGCCAGTAATGAATTCGATCTTTTACCTGATTTCAAAACACTTTGGCGTGCAGCAAGCTACAGAGTTGATACATTGAAAGGTGTAAAAGATATAGGTGGAAAAGATTCCGTTTATTTAAATAAGCAATTTTATGCTGGAAAAGGAAATAAAGAAGTAGTGTTTGCCCAAAAATTCAACAGTACATCAGATTATGCTGGAAATGCAGATGGAAATGGCTGGATTGTAATGATGGGTATGCGTGGATGTAATTTCTCGCCTTATGGAAAAGGCTGGGGAGCTTGTACGGTAAATCCTCAACTTGTAAATGCATATCCTACTGGTGACAAACGCAGAACAGCTTCAGTGATTGACCTCGTTGGCGAAAATATCGAAAGCATATTTAATATAGCTGATCAAAAAGAGTACACAGGATATACTGTAAAGAAATACTCACCAACAGCATTGCCTGTTAGAAATGGAGATAATAGTAAACAGACTTCGGACACAGGTGGTTCGAAGGATTTCCAACAGTCACAGGATCAGGATTATGTCCAAATCCGTTATGCCGATATCCTTTTAATGGCTGCTGAACTTGGCTCTCCTAATGCAGTTGCCTATTTCAATAAAGTTCACACACGAGCGGGTTTAACTGCTGTTGCATCAGTTTCCTTGAGCGATATACAAACAGAACGTCGTTATGAGTTTGCCTTTGAAGGTATCCGTTATTGGGATTTATTGCGTTCAGGATTGGACAATGCCGCTAATACAATTGCAGCTTCAGCTCAGACAGTTAAGAGTGGTGGCGTTGCCGATCATATTACTTATGATGTAACTAAAATTAAAGCTACAAAAGGCTTTATGCAGATTCCAAATACTCAGATAACACTTTCGGGTGGAGTATTGATACAAAATCAAGGTTGGTAAAATAAACTTTAAATGATGATTATTATGAACAAAATATTTAAATTATTTTCAATATTGTCTTTGATGACAATTGTATTTTTTGCTTGTACACCTGATCAATATGAATTAAAAGCGCCATTAGACAAAAGTGCTTTGACATTCAGCGTAACAAAGGATGCTACAAATCCAAATAAATTTATTCTGAAGAGTCTAACCCCTAATGCACAGGCTTTCTGGGTAACGCCCGTAGGAACATCCGTTAAATTGAATGATACTATTGATATTCCTTTCCCAGCTAAAGACACAATTAGGTATAGTGTGGAAACCCCGGGTGGAATTGTCACTGCCGATCCTTATGCTTTCGAAATTACAACCATTGATGCAGACTATGTAAGCGGACCAATGTGGGTTAACCTCACCGGTGGAATTGGAAAATCAAAAACCTGGGTTCTTGATCTGGATGCTAACGGAGTAAGCAAGTATTTCACTAGTCCATTTTACTATGGTGGCACAGGTTGGGAATGGGATCCTGCATTTTCTGATATCGGTTGGTCTGGAGTTTCAAAGGGTGATTATGGTACCATGACTTTTGACCTGATAGGCAATGCAAATTTCAAATCTGATAACAAAATGTTTCCTGGATATTCCGGAACAGGGACATTTATGTTGTTCCCAGATACAAAGCAGATAATAACCTACGGTGCACAATTTCTACATGACAAAGCAGTAGGAGGCAATGTTCTTAATTGGAACGCAAAAATGACAATCCAAGCACTTGATGCCAACCATATGCAAGTTCAGGCTGTAACAGGTGCTGGTGCTTGGACTATTTACAACTATATTTCTAAAGCTTATTACGATTCACATTAATTACGGGTATTAATTGATAATATTTTCATGAGGTTGATTGTTCCGCTAACACGGAACAGTCAACCTCTTTTTTCATCATCTTTTTTGAATTTGATTCTATTTTAGAAACTACCATTCTTCATAATTGTATGAAGGCAATATCACATTGATTGTAACTATAAATGGAAGTGGTTGTAGCGTATTATCAAAACAAATACTGTCGTAAAATTTTAATCTCATTGAATAAATTCTCCGCCACTTTGCGGCAAATAGAAACTATTTCCTGATAGCCCGACCGCTTGTATCGTGGTTTATTCATTCAACACTTCTTCCAAAGCAAGCGAACAGACAGTAAAAACAACTGCTACCTCCATAGAGTAACAAATGAATGTGTAGCAAGCTGCTTTATGGGTAATAAGACCTGATTAATTCAAATTTATTATCTCCTTGTGAATAGTTTGTCAGCAAAAATTGATTGCAAAAGCGATACATTGAATAACTTCACCATAATACACCTGTGTCTGTTAGATCAAACAAGGCTGTAGATAACTAACTACCAATATGAAAGCCATTTAATTATTATAAAACATAATGATTGCAACAAATATGGCTGTCTTCTGATACAAAATGACCCCATAGTATAATGAAACTTAAGATACTTTTACCCCGAAATGCATTGATACATGAACAATAGCTGTGAAAAAATCCAAACAATCATAAAAATAAATAAAGTAATGCATTTTTCCATAGAAATACATTTCTCAATAAATGATTAAACACATAAATAATTAAACTAATTATTTAGCTTTAAATTAAAACAGACAATTATTAACTTTAAATTAAAATGAATTATGAATGAAAAACATGTGATTCGATGTGTTCGGAGGGTAACAAAAAACCTTTTGAATAAGTATGTAATCCTCGCAGTAATGCTGTGCTCGTTTGGGCTGGTATCGGCTCAGAATCCCGATGTAAAAGTTACGGGTACAGTATTGGACCAGTCTAATGGCGAACCGCTTATTGGTGTTAGTGTTTTGGTTAAAAGTTCAAAACAAGGTACTATGACGGACATAAATGGTGTATTTACAGTCAAAGCCAAAGTAGGGGAAACTCTTAAAGTAACTTATGTTGGTTACGCAGCTCAAGAGGTAAAAGTGAGTAGCCCGCAATTAAAAATTCGCCTAAAAGAAGACACGAAATCGTTGGACGAAGTGGTGGTAATTGGTTATGGTACAGTAAAACGAAAAGACGTTACGGGTTCTATATCTTCCGTGACGGGCAAAGATCTTCTCAAAACGCAACCAGCTACTTTCGATCAGGCCTTGCAGGGAAAAGTGGCGGGTGTCGTAGTACAGCAAATATCAGGACAACCCGGTGGTGGTGTATCTATTCAAATACACGGTGTATCCTCTGTCAATGGTACTAATTCTCCATTATATGTAATTGATGGTATTATCATTCCGCCGTCAAGCGATCCGGGCAATGGATCCAATCCATTAAGCAGTATTAATCCAAGCGAAATTGAATCAATCGATGTATTGAAAGATGCTTCTGCCACTGCTATTTATGGCTCGCAGGCAACAAATGGTGTAGTTGTTATTACTACAAAGAGAGGTAAAACAGGAGCTCCGAAAATTACCTACGATTTTTATGTCGGTTATCAAGAGGTGCCAAAGAAACTTCCGGTAGTTAATTTACAACAGTTTGCCACTTTACTTGACGCTAGAGCAAATGAAATATATGGAGGCTGGAGTTGGGATGCAAGACCTCAATTTGCCAATCCTAAATATCTCGGTACCGGTACTGACTGGCAAGGAGCATTGTTCCGTAGTGCGCCTACGACCAATCATTCCTTAACTATAAGCGGTGGCGATAACACAACCCAATATTTGCTATCCACCTCTTATTTTGACCAACAGGGAATAGCACTTGGTTCTGATTTTAAACGATATTCTGTGCGTTTGAATTTAGATAATAAAACTACTGATTGGTTGAAAACAGGTACCAGCCTTCAATTGGCACATATTGACGAAGATGTGAATGCTACGCAAAGTAGCGTTATTAAAACAGCTCTAGATCTTACACCGGATGTTTCGATAAAAAATGCAGATGGTACTTATGGTGGTGTTACCAACCCGTCTGGTGTGGTGCAACCTACTCCTAATCCAATTGCACTAGCACTTATTAATAAAGACAAAAAACTGAGAAATCAATTATTTGGCAATATTTATGCTGAAATACAATTCACTAAAGATTTATCATTAAGAAATGAAGTCTCCGGCAATTTTGATTTTAATACGGAAGATAAATTTAGCCCTTCCTACACATTGGGTCTGGCTGTTCGAACCTATAATGATGCTTCTTATTCTTATGGACAAAACATTTATACGTCAGTACGGGATTATTTAACATACAGCCATTCGTTCAAACAATATAATTTGAATGTAATGGCTGGGCATGAGGCACAGTTGAGTACCTATCAAAATGTTTCAGCTGCTCGAAAATATTTTCCATCAAACAATGTGACGTCTATTTCCAGTGGCGATGCTACTACAGCAACAAATGATGGGTCAAAAGGCTCTGGTCCGGCGTTGGAAGCCTATTTCGGACGTGTTTATCTTTCCTGGAATGATAAATATTTGGTTACCGGTAATCTACGTGACGATGGTTGTTCTAATTTTGCCGTGGGTAATCGTTGGGTGCTTACTTATTCCGGTGCATTTGCCTGGAAAATCAATAATGAAGAATTTTTGAAAAATGTAAAAGTTATTAATGAATTAAAGTTGCGACTCGGCTACGGACTTACCAATAACCAAGGTATACCGGGTAATACTTATGTAACTCAACTTACTTCGGCAGCTAATGGTTTATCTGGTACAGCACAATTTCAAGGCAATTTGGCAAACCCGTATGTATCTTGGGAAACAACTAAAAATTACAATATTGGGCTTGATGGCACGTTTTTAAATTCACGGTTAAATTTTTCATTCGATATTTATGACCGCACAACAGACGGACTTTTATTACAAGTTCCACTTCCAATATATTCAGGTACTACTTCAGGACCTGGAAACATGGCAGCGCCTTATGAAAATGTAGGTTCTGTGAGCAACAAAGGATTTGATTTAAGAATTAGTTCTACTAATATAAGTAATAAGAATTTTACTTGGAAAACAGACCTTACTATTTCGCATAATGAGAACAAGGTACTCAGTTTGGGAGCAGGAGGCAGTGATGCTAATTTAAGTCAAACAAACTACACAAATAACGAAGTAGCCGAAAAAACAGTTGTTGGGAAGCCTATCGGGGAATTTTATGGCTATATTTATGATGGTATATTTGCAACTGCTAACGATTTCAAAACACATGCTTTGCCGGTTGATCAAAACGGTAAGCCTTATCCAATTTCTCCAAACGCAGGTGGTATTTGGTATGGCGACCGTAAGTTTAAAGATTTGAATGGCGATGGCGTTATTGATAGTAAGGATCAAACATTTTTGGGTTCTCCTCGTCCGACTTTTCAGTTTGGGTTCAGTAATTCATTCACCTACAAAGGGTTTGACTTAAACATCTTCTTCTCTGCCAATGTGGGCAACAAAGTGCTCAATCAACTTGCTATAACCCTTAACGATCCGCAAAATCATATATCCTATCTTACATCGGCGTTAGATTATGCAAAACTTGCCTTGGTTAATCCAAATGGTTCAGCAACAGATGTCAATAATGTATATGTTACCAATCCTAATACCAGTATCGTGGGATTGAGAAATTATGCCACAGTCAACGATAATAATCGTTCTTCCAATTTGTTTATAGAAGATGGTTCATTTTTACGCTGCAAAAATATTACATTAGGATATCGTTTGCCTGAAAATATTTTATCAAAAATACACTTATATTCCGTTCGGGTATATGGTAGTGTAACTAACGCCTTTTTAATTACAAAGTACAGTGGTATGGATCCTGAAATAGGCTCATGGAATCCGCTTCAAGCCGGCTGGGATGGTGGTTATTACCCACAATCAAGAACGTTTACCATTGGGGCGAACATTACATTTTCAAAATAAATATTCACAAATTAAAAAGATTAATTATGAATTCTATTAATAAAATAATCATCCCTTTACTATTGCTTGTGGCTATAGCCGGATGTAAAGATAGTTTTTTAGACCGTCCATCGGAGTCGCAGATCAGTTCTAATAATTTTTACCAAACTACTTCCGATTTGCGATTGGCTACTGCAAACCTTTATGGCGGTTCGCTTTGGTGGAATTGGCAAAATAGTCCATGGTTGGAGTTGGGCGATGTATTAGGTGGAAATGGCTTTGTAGGCTATTATGCATCGAGTGGCGATCTTTATGCACATAGTATTTCTGCACAAAATGACATCTTGTCTTCAGGATGGGCGGGTTTATACAATGTTATTGCCCAATGTAATACAACAATTTCCGGAATAAACCAGTATGCCGCATCCAGCGTTAGTGCCACAGATAAGAATGCTGCTATAGCCGAAGCTAAGTTTGTCCGCGGGGTTGCTTATTATTACCTGGCAATATATTGGGGAGCGGTACCTATTATTGAAGATAACAGTGCATTGGTACAAAACCCATTGCTAAAACGTAATATAGTTACAGATGTTTATAAATTTATTACTAACGACCTGACCTATGCTGCACAAAATCTCCCCACCACGGATGTGGCAGGAAGAGTGACTACATGGTCGGCTCAAGGTATGCTGGGTAAAGTATATTTAACTATGGCGGGTTTAGGCCAGAATGGTGTAACCCGTAATCAAGCATACTTAGATAGTGCTAAATTATATGCAGGGAATGTATGTAAAAACAGTGGGATAGAGCTATATCCAAGTTATTCTAATTTATTTAAGGCACAATTTAACGATGTGCCGGAAGATCTATTTGCCCTTCAATGGGCACCCGGAGTTGGTTGGGGTAAGGGCAACGATTTGCAAACTATGGCACCTAACATGGGTGATATTCAGGGTTGGTCAAGCATGAATCCAAGCTATGACTTATATCAGTTATATACATCGAAAGATACGGTAAGGCGTAAAGCCACTTTTATGCTTAGCGGGGATTATTATCCCGAATTGAATGCTGCTGCGGGAGGTTATACGGCTGGTGGTCAAGGCTTAAAAAAGCACATTATTGGCAATGCAAAAGATAATAATTCGCCAACAATGGATATTTGGTCGTCTATTGAGCATAATGCCCTTCTTCGATTAGCTGATGTTTATTTAATATATGCCGAAGCAATTTTAGGTAACAATGCTACAACCGCCAATGCTGATGCGTTATTGTATTTTAACAAAGTAAGAATAAGAGCCGGCGTTGACCCCGATAATATTATAAATATTGATTCGATTTATAAAGAAAGAAGAATTGAACTGGCTTTTGAAGGCCAGTTATGGCCAGACTTGGTTCGGCTCTCTTATTATAATCCTGATAAAGCTCTAAATTTCGTGAATAGCCAGCAGTCGGTTACATTTAGTTACAGCAAGGGTGTGGCTACACCTGGCAATGGAACTACTGGTGCACCTGCAAATGTGGTTCCGGCAACTATCAGTTCATTCACCTTGCAAATACCGGCATCGGAGTTGTCAACTGATCCCAAATTAGCAGATCCAGCGGTACCTTATTACAAATAAATTAAAATCTACAATCATGAAAAAAATATTAAATAAACACATCTATTTATCACTAATGTTTTGCTTGACTGCGATTTGCGTTCTGTTTGCATCTTGTAAAAGTGAGGAAATAGGTTCACCGGTAATTACAAGCGTAAGAATGTATAATGCATCACCATTGGATACTCTTATGAGTGTTGGTAATCTTAAAACTGATCCTATGTGGTCAGGTGGAACAGGCAAATATGTGGCTATTATTGGGCAAAATTTACAAAATGTGACTCAAATATCTTTTGATGGCGTAGCTGCTACGTTCAACAATGCTTTATTTGCTCCGAACAGCGCTGTGGTGCCAATACCTAACATCGCGTTTTCAACAGTAAACGAAAACAAGCTCTATACATTAGAGTATGTAACAACTACAGGTTCAACAACGTTTTCTTTTAAACTAGGTCCTGCAGCACCAACTATTACAGCTATTTCTGATGTATTTGCAAATCCTGGCGATTCGGTTTACATTTATGGTACAGATTTCTTTTATGTTCAAAGCCTTTCGTATGGAGGAACATCAATTACATCGTACAAATCAAACTATGCCGGTACTGCACTTGGTTTTGTAATGCCATCTCCTGCACCTACCTCCGGGCAAGTGTCAGTAACAACAAAGAGTGGTACAACTAATTTTAAAATTGTTGCATTGCCAACCATTGTCGCCATTTCCAACGAAAATGCTGACCCCGGTGATTCGGTTTATGTTTATGGTACATACCTCAAGAATATTCAATCATTTTCTTTCGGCGGTGTAGCAATTTCTTCTTACAAATCTTCGAGTGATGGAAAATCTATTGGTTTTGTTTTGCCGTCATCAGTGGCAGCAGGACCGGCAACCATTACAACAGCGTTCGGTATAGCCACTACTGTGTATGATGTAAATAACATATACAATGTCAAGAACGTGGGAGATGCGACAACAGGGGTATTAGCCAATATGGTATGGGGTAATGCGTTTGGTTGGCAATGGGGCGGCGGTTCCAATCTCTCGGTAAGCGATGCGAGCCAAACCGGAGGATGGTTAACACTTTGTGCTGATATGACGGGTAATACAGGAATGTTCATGTCAATAAATGAAGCTTCTCTTGCTGCCGGCGCCAAGGGTAATAGCATACCAATAGGCGGAGCACAGTGGGTACCTACTGCAAATCTGAATGATCCGGTTAGTAATTGGGCTATAAAATTTGAAGTCAATATTCCAAAACCTTGGAATGGTGGTTCTATTGCTATTCAATCCGGTTTCACGAGTTCTTATACTGCTCGGTACGAGCCTTGGCAAATTACCAAAGGCTGGAGAACAGTAACCATTCCTTTAAGTGAGTTCCGGGCAAAAGATGCTACACTTGGTGAAGGAAAAGGTGCTTCTATAACAAAACTAACTGACTTATTGGGATCTACAGGAAATACTGGTTGTACTGTATTTATCAATAACTATGGTAGTTCAGCTACAACTACCGGATTTTATGGAGGATTTGATAATTTCAGAGTCGTAAAAATAAAATAATAGAAACGAAAAAACTTGTGGATGTTCCACGAAATTTGGAACATTCCACAAGTTTTAAATCCAACAACAATATTTTTTATCAGTAAAATAAATAAACAGAATGAAACGAAATAATTTTATTACAGTTTTAGTGTTGCTTATTGCAGGCTTTGTAGTTGTTTCATGTACTACTACTACGCAGGAACCGCAACTTACGCTTACTAATATGACCAAGGACATACCGTCGGAAGGTGGATCAGTAGCACTATCGTTTACATGTAATGGCGCATGGAGTGTTGATACAACAGGTTTAGGCTGGCTTAAATTGAGCCAAGTATCGGGCCTGGCTGGCGATGCAACTATTAATTTAACGGCGGTGGCTAATTCATCCGGCATTAGCCGTTCAGTGCTTTTAAATGTTATCTCGCCGAATGGTCAATCCAGACGGGTGACAGCTCTACAAGCTCCGGCGATTTTTCC
>Ga0224521_1000350_pt1 | contig 14176 bp, 12 predicted proteins | sample CFST0metaG_FD_182731 | JGI IMG/M metagenome (GOLD analysis project Ga0224521, IMG submission 182731) | Peat soil microbial communities from Stordalen Mire, Sweden - C.F.S.T0 | ecosystem: Environmental > Terrestrial > Soil > Wetlands > Peat | place: Sweden: Norrbotten County, Stordalen Mire... | reverse complement strand
GAACTTGTAAAATTGCTGATCGAAAGCTTTGATATTTTGTCGGGAAACGGGAATTTCAACATCAATGTTGGAAAGTTTTAGTTGATAACCCAGGGCATTTCCTTTTTTGAGGTAGACTTTTCTTATATTTACAATAAAGGCTCTGTGGGTCCGGACAATGGATGGAATCTGAGATAATTGTTCTTCTATATTGTTGATGGAATTTCGAATCACTTCTTTTTCAACCTTATTGTTGCGGTTCAAAAAGAATACAACATAGTTTCCATCGGAAGTGGCATAAAGAAACTGATCGGGATAGAAGTTTAGTTTTTCTTTTTTGAGTTTTGAATCAATTTGTATAATTTTTTCGGAATGTTCATCTTCCGGGTTTGAGCTCTGTCTGTTCTCAGGACGAACACTGTAAGCATAAAAATAATGGGAGTTCATAAGTGTGAAAAACAGGAATGGAATAACTCCGATAAGAAAGGCGTATTTACATGAATTAAAAAAAGTGGATAAATTCCAACGTTGAGACGGTTCTTCTACAAAAAAAGCAGCAAAATAAACAAAGATGCCCATCCCAACTAAAATGAAAAGAATAGAGATACATTCTTTCAGTATAGTCCATTCTTCCGCATCTGAAAAATATTTTATTGATCTTAGTACTCTAATCATTACAAGAACTGAGATCGCTAAGATGAAGCAATAAACAGCCATTGTGCTCACATAACTCAGGGGACGGGATTCATGAGTGCCAAGCGGCCTATACAACACCAGAAATCCCAGACAAGAGACTAAACTTATTGCGGAACCAACCAACGAATGCTTTATAATAAAGTTTTGTGGATATTTTTTATTTAGCCATTTGTAAACCGGATTATTCATCTTTAGTTGTTTTGGAATGTTTGATGAGGAATTTCAATCAGTTTTTCATAAAAATAATTGCCAAAAATAGTGATATTTTCTTGTTTTAAGGGACTGAACCTTCATACAGATTTCTTGTGTCGAAGATGTTCTTTCGGATTAACGCACACTACAACTTTTTTCTGCCTCATCCTAAAACTGGTATTAAATACGGAGGCTATTTTATCTTTTTATTCTATCTCAATCCTGTACTTATCAAGCAATCCGGCAATACCAGTTCTCGAAAAACGGGCTTTTGTTATCCGGTTTGCTTCGGGATCTATCGAGTAGTAGAAAGATGTTCTGAAATCAGCTTTTTCGAGATTGGTTCTGTGAAATATTGCCCGCTGCATATCGCAGTTGTCAAATATTGCTGATGTTAAGTCGGCTTCAGTGAAATCAGTTTCTTGCAAGTTACAGTTTTTGAAACGTGTTTTTTTAAGTTTTACTTTGTAGAAAACAGCCAGTTTTAGCACACAGCCTTCAAAATCAACAGAAAATAAAAACGGATTGCATTCCTCGAACTGCACGCCAACTAGCTTGCAGCCAATGAAATGAATGTCGTTGAATGCAGTATTTTTAAGACTGACAAGACTGAAATCGCAACTGTTGAATGTACATTCCCGAAATGTAACATTCAATAAATCAACACTGTAAAAGTTGCAATTTACGAACTGGCAGTTTTCGTATTCGTCTTTCTGCAGATTGTTGGCAGTGAAATCTACGCGTTCAAAAAGTTTATTTTCGGTCACTGTATTCTGTTTTTTTATTTTAGACAAAAATAGTCATTTTCGGGAATATAACATTGACCAAAAACAAAAACAGAGAACTGCTTTCGCAATTCTCTGTTTGATTAATTGTAACTGAAGGTTTATTCATAAAGCCATACAGCTTTTTTTATATAGGTTTCGTCAGATAACTGATCAATCATAAACGCCGCAACATTGGCTCGTGAAATACTTGCATTTCCTTTGAGTTTAAGAATTTCACTTCCATGTTTAAATATTCCGCTAAGTGCACCATCATTTAGCGCTCCTGGACGAACAAATGTCCATTTTAGTTTGCTTTTAGAAATGAGTTGTTCATTGGCATTATGGTCGGCTAATGGCACCCGGAGCATGATATTGAAAATAAGGAAACGCATTGGCTGTGCCATGATGAGACGGCTTTCCCCGGCACCCAAGCTCGATAAATAAATAAATCGGGGAACAACTTCCTGTTCCATAATGCTCACAATATTTTTAATGCCTTCTACTATTTCAGGTGAATGTTGTTTAAGAGAGCCACCTCCAAGCGCACAAATGCAAGCATCGGCGCCGGTAATAGCATCGGTTAGATTAAGAGTTTCGTTCAGATTCCCTACTATAACTTTCAGGTTTGGATTATCAATTTGAATAGACCCGGCTTTTCGAACGAAAGCAACGACTTTGTATCCTTTTGTCAGGGCTTGTTCCACTAAAAGAGCACCTGTCTTGCCGTTTGCGCCAAAAATCACTACTCTCATATATTTTGATTTAGGTAATTGTATTTTGCTTCTTAGCGTAGTAAACATTATAAACTGCAAAAAGTTTGAATAGCTCCTAAACCAGTATATAAAAAGAGAGAGAATCATTTTTATAATTCTCTCTCTGAATAAATTTAGGATAGTTTGTTTTACTTCCTGTTTTTCATTTCATCAGATGTTTTAACGCGAAATCCCGGATTCTCTTTTACCATTTGGCGCATAAATTCTTCAGGATAACCGGCACGAATTATCGTTGTTGGAATTTTATATTCGTTTTGTACAAACTTCCCGTTTTTTTCTGCTTTAATATTTCCATCCATGTATTTAACAAGCAGGTATTCACCTAACTTCTTCCATGCTGCAGTAGAATTTTCAGCCTGAGAATTGCTGAAATTTGTCAGGAAAATTCTGGCATCGTTTTCATTCATTCCAACTGCTACTTTATCCATGGCAGGAACAAGTGCATTGAAATCACTTTCCCATTGAGCCTGAACTTTTTTGATGTCAGGGTACATGAATGAATATTTGCTATAAGCATAATTAGCAACTGAATTGTATATCCAAAATGCTGATGTAGAAGAATATTCCAATAAACTGCCATTGTCGGCGCGATAGCATTCGGGCACCTTGGTTATTCCACAATACATTGGCACATAAAGCGATGTAGCCGCATCGTCAACGCCAAACCACAAAATTCCACCAATATAGTCAGGCAGCCAACTGCGCATTTGTGCTATAAATGTGAATCCTGTTTGCTGAGTCGCAGTTGGGCGTTCGTGAACATATTCTACGCTATCTACTTTGAATGTCAACGGACTGCAACGAAGTTTACTTCCAAATGGTCCGGCGGCTATTCCTTTAGTCATATCAAATTCGGTTCCTTCGTATTGGTCGCGCATGCAATCTTTCAGTTTTTGCGCTGTTAGTTTGAAGGTAGGTTTAATCCATAATGGCATACGCTCAGCAGTTTCACCTTTCACGTAGCTGATGTATTTGTCCATGGTAGGATCGAGCTTACGAAAGAATGACCACACACGAGCTTCGCATGCGCGCAAAGCCACATAATCGAGTGGGGCGTAAGTGTCAGAAAAGCTGAAATCTTTATTTTTTCCCTTGAAATATCCTTTCTCGCGGGCAAAGGCAATTACATCTTCGGAATAAAGGCAATTATTTTTATCGTCGAATGGAAACGTAGTAATGCGGGCCTGATTGGCATGAGCTGAAACGCAGTCGTCGGGAATGCGTTGTGCAACCCATACAGCGCCTTTATTGTTACGACCTTTTCCAACCATCTCCAGAATCCATACCTCATTCGGGTCGGCAATGGAAAATGATTCGCCTTCACTATAATAGCCATATTCTGTCACTAAATCAGTCATGACTTTAATAGCTTCCCGGGCTGTTTTGGAACGTTGAAGTGCAATGTAAATCAAACTTCCATAATCCATAATAGCAGTGGTGTCCACCAATTCTTCGCGTCCACCAAATGTTGTTTCACCAATACTAACCTGATGTTCGTTCATATTGCCGATAACCGAGTAGGTGCTTTCTGCCTGTTTTATTTTGCCAAGATATTTCCCTGAATCCCAATCGTGAACATCAAGCATTGTACCCACAGGGTAAGTGGCGGCAGGGTAACGATATAATGCACCGAACAGGAAATATGAATCAGCATTATAACTGATTAATGTAGACCCATCGAGCGTTGCTGCTTTACCTACTAAAAAGTTTGTACAGGCAAATCCGGGGGTTAGAGTCGCAACAAAAGCGATTAAAAAAAAGGTTTTCTTTATCATTGTTTCTTTTGATTTATCTTTTAATGGTCGCAAAGATAAAACATAATAGCTAAATAAAAAAAGACCATATGTCAAAAGGCAGGTGATAAACGTAAAAAGACATTAAAAGCTAATTGTTGGAATTGTTTTTTGAGAAAGATTTTTTTATCCATCTAGGGATGATAAGCACTCCAAGTAAAAGGTATAAATAATAACTTATTAGCCTCCAAATTAGCGTAATAATTAGAATTGGTCCACTTCCCAACGAAATGTCGTTATAGTATTCTTTAAAGGTAAATTCGCTAATCCCGCTTCCTCCCGGAGTTGGACTCACTACCATAACGATCCACAAAAGAAGTTGTCTTCCAAAAATAATAAGTTGATTGTTGAAAGGCGTAAAAGCTAAGAATAAGGCATTTACTACAAGAAAACGGGATGACCATGACAAAGCGGTTGTACCAAAAGCTTTTGCCCAAAAACATATTGATTTTTCGGACATTTCTTTAGAAGCTTTAATCATAGTTTCAGAAAATTCAACAACCTTATTATCCCATTTTCGTAAAAATGGTAATTTGAATATAATCAGGAAAAGCTTGGCTATCAAATCTGGTCGGCGAAACAGACCAATAAATAAAATGAGAGTCCAAATAAATAAGATTCCGTAAACACTCCAAAAAACGACTCCAATAGTTGAAGTTATTACAGAACTGGCATTGAATAACTGATTTAAAGGTACAAATAGAAAAATGACTGGACAGATTAATATGAAAAACAACTCATCTAGAAAAAGATTACTAATCATGATGGCTGTGCTACGCCCGAAACTAATCCCTTCTTTATTAAGATACAAAATGACCAAACTGGAACCTCCAACCGCCGAGGGTGTAACCGCCGAAGTAAATTCATTTAAAACATTGATATTAAATGCTTGTCTCCAGGATAAATCTTTGGAGGCCATAAGTCGAAATCGCCAAATCATCCCCAAATCACGACCGAACATAAACATAAATGCCAGTAAGATATACGCAACACTGCTTATATTGAAAGTTATACCCTTAAAAGTTTTAGTATCAAATTCAGACAAAAATAACCAGCCAATAACAATTATTCCAATTATAACTGGAATGAGAATTTGAGATATCTTAAATGGATTCGAGTCTTTTTTTAGAACAGGATTAGTTATTTTATTCATGTTCTTTTCATTAAATGATGATACCTATCTAATACTTCGTCTGTAACACTCTCCCACGAGCGAGTAATGCTTTTAGATGCATTTACCCCAACCTGTTTGATTAATTCTGGATTGGCAATTAAGTTTCTGATGCAAGTTGCAAAAGAATCTGCTGCATCAGCTGTTAGAAACCCGTTTACATTGTTCGTAATTATTTGAGCAACATTGGATTCCTCAATCAATACAGATGCTGTACCCAACGCAGCCGCTTCCCGCACAACGAGAGCCCACGTGTCGTAGGTTGATGGGAATAAAAATAAATCAGCGGCGGCGTAATATTGCTTAAGTTTGTCGCGTTCTGTTATTAAACCTACAAATTCAACTTTTTTACTTAAACCTAAGTTATTGACTAGTACTTTTATCTCTTCCGCAGCGTAACCTATTCCAATAAAATACATTTTGAAAGGAATGTCTTTTATTAAAGCCAGAGATTCAACAATCATGCGAATGTTTTTCTCCCAAATAATTTGACCCACAAAAAGAAAAACAGTTTCATTATTTGTAATTTGTAATTCTTTTCGAGCTGTTTTTTTTATTGGTTCCAGTGGTTCTTCATTTGAAAAATCATTTCCGAGTGGAACAACTTCAATTTTTCCTTTAAAACCATATTCACGGATGGTTTCCTCCACAGATGGCTGTGATATCCAGACCTCATCTGCTTTTTCAAAGAAGTGGATTACTTCTTTAACCATCAATTTTGCCAACAATTTATTATGAACTGAGTGTTCAAAGTCATCACGATATTTTGAATGAAAAGTTGCTATAAAAGGCACTTTCTGCTTTTTAGCAATTTGTAAAGCAATATTGCCAGAACTAAACGGACAATGCGCATGAACCAAGCCAAAAGAAATTTTATCAAGATTTGTTCTAAATGAAAGATCTGTTTCTGGTAAACCGAATCGATACGGTTTTCTTCCAAATATCGGAATGGAAGAATATCGGTAAACAGGAAAAGATTCGTTATCGATGTAGTGGGGTGATCTGGGTGTAATTACGCAAACTTTTTGATTCTTTTTTTGTAACCAATAGGCATAATTGTGTGTAGTAAGGGATACTCCATCCATTATTGGAGGAAAACTATCATTAAATAAGCCAATTGTATTCGATCCATCTCTTTGTTTTATAGACATATTTAGTAGATTTTGGTGGATGCTAAATTTAAAAAAATGACTTTACATTTAGATAAAGTAAGAAGAAATGATGTGTAATTAAAGAAATTTATATGGTAAATAGTTTCTGATAAATTTGATTTTATGAAGTAAATTAGGCTTCATGATTGCTTTTTGAGAAAGATTTTTTTATCCAGTTTGGAATAACCAGTATGCCTAACAAAAGATAAAAGTAGTAACTAATGATTCTCCACACTAAGGTGACGAAAATAATGGCACTGGCTGACGAAAAAATATCACTATAGTACTCTTTGAAAGCATATTCGCTAACTCCACTACCGCCCGGTGTTGGACTTATTACCATGAATACCCACAAAATTAGTTGACGGGCAAAAACGACTAAATGATTGATGTGTATTGGTTTAAAAGCCATAAATACAGCGTTAACCACTAAAAAACGTGCCGACCAGGTAAGTAATGTCATTCCAAAAGCTTTAACCCAAAACCCAAAAGAATGTTTTCCAATATCGTGTGAGGCCTGAACCAGATTGTTGGTTAGTAAATCTACATTGGAATACCAACGACGCAAAACAGGAAGTCTGAAGAGAGTTAGCAGTATATTTTTTATCCAGTCAGGACGTTTAAAGATGGCGATAAACATAATCCCGGTCCATATTAACCGTGTGACATATAGCCCTGTAAACACGACGAAAAATGTAGAAACAATGACTGATGATGAATTAAATAGCTGACTCAGGGGGATGAACAGGAAAACTATGGGACAGACTATTAAAAAAAACAATTCGTCCAGAAAAAGATTGACAAACATGATAGTGGTACTGCGACCTGCATTAATTCCTTCTTTAACAAGAAAAATAACAACCAGACTCGAACCTCCCACGGCTGCAGGTGTAACCGCTGATGTAAATTCGCTCAATACATTTATATGGAAGGCTTGTCGCCACGATAAATCTTTTTCTGTAAGCAATCTGAAACGCCACATCATGCCAAAATCGCGCATAGACATAAGTAAGAATGCCAATAAAATAAACAGAACGCTTGCATAATTGAAATCGAATGAAGAAAATACTGCCGGATCAAATTCGTCGAGGAACAGCCAACCAATGACAAACAGTCCAAGCAGTATAGGAACCAGGACCTGATATGTTTTAAATGGTTTTGTAGCGTTTTTTGATTTGGCTTCTGTTATCGTTTCCATTTTCGCTGTATTAGTTTTTTATACCTGTCAAGCACTTCTTCGGTGACGCTTTCCCACGAACGGGCAATACTCTGTGAAGCATTTAATCCCGCAATTTTGATTTTTTCCGGCGAATTGAAGAGTTCGCGTAATTTTGCTGAAAATGCTTCTGTTGAGTCTTCCGTAAGAAAACCATTAAAATTGTCTGTTATATTTTCGGCAGAGGAAGATCCTTTTATTAAGACTGATGGAGTATGCATAGCTCCCGCTTCGCGAATTACCAAAGGAGCATTATCATAAATAGATGGAAAAAGAAATAAATCAGCAGCAGCATAATACTCTTTGATTTTCTCGCGTTCGGTGATTACTCCAACAAATTCAACCTTGGAACTCAGGTCCAGTTTGTCGGTTAATTCTTGTAAGTCAGCTTTTGCATAACCTGTTCCAATAAAGAACATTTTAAACGGCAGGTCTTTAATTTCTCCCAAAGCCTCAACAATCATTCGTGTGTTTTTTTCCCAGATATGCTGTCCTACAAAAAGAAACATTAATTCGTTGTCGGCTACGTTCAGGGAATTCCGTGCTGCCTTTTTGATAGGCTCAATGGGCAGATTGGTTGCAAAATCATTTCCATTATCAACTATCTCTACTTTTCCTTTAAATCCATATTCGCGAATAGTTTCTTCAACCGATGCTTGCGGAATCCAGACTTCATCTGCTTTTTCGAAGAACCGGATAATTCCGTCTGTCATCAGTTTGGCAATAAACTTATTGTGAACAGAATGTTCGAAATCATCGCGGTATTTTGAATGGAAAGTAGCTACAAAAGGAATCTTTTGTCTTCTGGCGATTTTTAGAGCCAAAGTTCCTGAGCTAAAAGGGCAATGGGCATGAACCAAACCAAATGAAATCTCTTTGATTTTCATGTTGAATGCACTGTCAAATTCAGGAATCCCCATTCGATAAGGCTTTCGACCTAATATAGGAATGGATGTATAACGGTAAATTGGATATGGTTCGTTGTCTGAATAGTTTGGCGATTTAGGAGTAATAACGCATACGGGTTGTTTTTTTTGATTTAGCCAATAAGCATAATTCTTGGTTGCTAATGAAACACCATCCATAATCGGAGGAAAACTATCGTTGAAAATTCCAATAGTCTTCATAGCATCGCCAACAGTATCAGTCATGTAACTTTGTTTTTCTATTAAAAAGTGTCAAAAGAAATAATCATCTTACTTTCTGGTAATGCGCAAATTTATAATTTTCTTTTCATATTTCCATACTTCCACTGTTATTCTGCTATTTTGTATTTTTTTTTACACAATACGAGCATCTTTTTTTATTTCAGCCAGAACGGCGTTAATATATATGGTTTTTTTGTTTAAAAAGTTATAAGTTGATGATTAAACTTCACGCAGAAATAATGTTGATTTCATACAAATGTAATGTAAATTAATCTGAAAATCAGTTTTTCTTGTGGATTATAGTAAAAAAAACGTATCTTTGTTGTCCAAAAGTGTATCTGCACCTAAACCCAATAAAAACAGGGTTGATTTGGTGTAATTAAAACGTCTATAATAAATTAGATATATACTTTTGAATAGAAAATTGTAAGTTCAGTGAATTATGGTATTTGATGATAACATGATTCTTAAGTTAATTATACACTAATCACTCAGTTATCAATAAATAATGAGTAGCAACCGTTCAATACGTTTCTTTTCTGTTGAAAAATTAACGTTTATATATATATTTATAACTTCTCTCATTATAATATTTTTGAGACCGGAAATTGCTATTGGTCGAAAACTGCTGAGTGTCAGAGTTCTAATGATTTTTGTTATTTTTGGACTTGCATATTTCAATTCTATTAAAAATTGGTGGATTATCCGATTTTCCCGCTTTGCATTTGTTGGAGCGTTATTGGTGTATTGGTATCCCGAAACGTTTGATATAAACAGAATGATACCTAATTACGATTATCTGTTAGCCGGTATGGAACAGAAATTGTTTGGTTTTCAGCCTGCACTGATATTTAGTCAGTTATACCCTCAGCGTTGGTTCTGCGAATTATTGAATATGGGTTATTTTGCTTATTATCCGTTAATTATTGGAACAAGCATGTATCTGTATCTCAAGGACAGAAAATATTTTGAGTATTTCTTTTTTACCGTTCTGTTTTCCTTTTTTTGCTATTATACTCTTTACATTCTATTCCCAACAGCAGGACCGCAATATTATTTTCAGGCCATAGGTCTTGATCAGGTTCATTCAGGCACTTTTCCTCAGGTCGGTTACTATTTTGACAAGCATCAGGAATTGTTGTCGCCGAATCACAACTCAGGCTTCTTTTCACAAATGGTTCAAAACACACAGCAAGTAGGAGAGAGACCAACTGCAGCATTTCCAAGTTCTCATGTGGGTATTTCAACCTTAATTCTGATTCTGATTTTGAAGAATCGTCGTTATTTATTATTCTCAATTTTGTTCCCGATTTATTTAGCATTGGTTGCTGCAACTGTTTATATTCAGGCTCACTATGTTATTGATATTATAGCCGGATTTACTACAGCTTTTTTATTCTTTGTTTTAGGCAGCCTTGCCTACAAAGAGTTTACACGTAAATATGTGGGTATTTCGGAATTGTCGTCTGTCTTTCTTAAAGATCGGGTTAAAATACGCAACTATTAATTCAAAAACCAAAATCGAGGGTTCACGTATTTAAACGGAACTTTGATAAAACCAATTTCTTCCTGCATTTTCAGCAAATGGTTTGAACTCAGATATTAGCTGAATACTTATTTTATAATCAAATCTTCGTTGTAAAAAAATCCCTGAGTTCTCATTCGGGTTTGATACTTGTTGTTTGGATAATTTCTTATCTTTGCATACTTGTATTAATAGATTTCTACTTATAAAACATCAGCTATGCCTCAGTCTTTTAATTTGGAAGCGCTCAACAATTTGTGTAAAAACACCATGATGGAACATTTGGGTATTGAATACACAGAGGTTTCCAGAGGCCGAATTGTAGCCAGAATGCCGGTTGATAAACGAACTTTTCAACCCATGAAACGTTTACACGGAGGTGCAACTATGGCTTTGGCTGAATCTGTTGGCAGTGCTGGTTCATTGACTCTGGTTGATACCACAAAATATGCGGTGCTCGGAGTTGAAATAAGTGGAAGCCACATTGGTGCAACCCGGGAAGATTCTGTTTTTGGTATCGGAACCCTTGTGCATGAGGGAAAAACTTCGCATGTATGGGAAATCCGCGTTGAAGATTCAAGAGGAAAGTTGATTTCCATTTGCCGGCTTACCAACCGCATTATTCCGATTAAGTCTGAAAAATAGCAGCATGGTGTTTAATAAATCCTCATATCAATCACTCCATAATTTACAAACGGTATGTTTGAAACAAAACATACCGTTTGCTTCTTATCGTTTACCACTCGAAGCTGAAATAATAACGCTGGTTCAGCATCATTCTTTACCAGAAAAATTAGATTCCCTGCTCAATATAGATAATGAAGTTGGATTTGTGGTGTCACCATTTGATGAAACCCCTGAAGATGGAACTTATTTTCTGAAGCCGGATTGTGTCTTTTTTTCTAATGAAATTGATGATATATATATTAAAAGATTATCGGAAAATGACCGGTTTTTGTCAATTGAAAAGCTTGTTGAAAAAGATATTCAAACGACAACATCAACAGAATATATCAGCAATGTAGAGGCAGCCAAAATAGCAATGACTGAAGGCAGATTTCACAAAGTTGTATTATCCAAAATCCGATTAGAAAAACTGGACGACAAATTTATTGCCGCTGATTTTTTTCTGAAGCTATGCGACAAGTATCCGCATGCTTTTATTTACATAATTCAACTTCCGGGTGTGGGCTGTTGGATAGGAGCAACGCCGGAACCATTGTTGGTGATAGAAAACGAATGCGTAAAGACTGTTTCGCTTGCAGGAACGCAAATGGCAAATGATGCAGAAATTGAATCGTACGGTTGGAGTGAGAAAGAAATTGAAGAGCAGGGCATTGTAACCGCATTTGTCGAAAAAACATTGCAATCTCTTGATATAAAAAATTATAATAAGACGGGACCAACGAATTATCAGGCAGCAAATCTTATTCATTTAAAAACTTCCTTTGAGTTTCCACAAGCTGATTTGAAAAACCGCTTAGGTGATTTTCTGAAAGCGCTACATCCGACTCCTTCAGTTGGCGGTTTGCCTAAAATAGAAGCTCGTGAATTTATTCTGGCTAACGAAAAACACGACCGCAGTTATTATACAGGCTTTCTTGGACCAATCAATATTGAGAACAAAAGCCATGTGTTTGTGAATTTACGTTGTTTGCAGTTATTTGAAAAGCAGTTTGTCCTCTACAGTGGAGCAGGTATTACAGCATCTTCTGTTGCCGAAAAAGAATGGGAGGAAACTGATAATAAAATGATGACGATGATGAATGTGATGAAGACCCTAACCCCGTTCGACTGAGCTCACGCCGAAGCCTAAAGGGGAACTTCCATAGTAGTAAATGATTAAATAGTAGGATTGATAATGATTCATTTTAGACAAGGAATTAAAAATATACCCGAAATCTGTGCACGTCATGGAGTTCGTAAAGTGGTGATTGCACCGGGATCGCGAAATGCTCCGTTGATATTCGCGTTTACAGCTCAACAGGAGCTGGAATGTCTGAGCATAACCGACGAACGTTCTGCTGCTTACTTTGCATTGGGGATAGCTCAACAAAGTGGTGAGGCTGTGGCGTTGGTTTGTACATCAGGAACGGCCGTATTGAACTTTGCACCCGCCATTGCCGAGGCTTATTATCAAAATCTGCCGCTATTGGTTTTTACTGCCGACCGTCCTGCCGAAATGATTGACCAGGCTGACGGACAAACGCTTCGTCAGTCTGATATTTATGGCAATTACATAAAAGCACATTTCGATTTACCAGTTGAAACGGTTGTGGCTGCTGATCTTCAGTTTTCCGACCGTCAGGTTTCGCAAGCTATTGATACAGCGCTATCTTATCCGCAAGGTCCGGTACAAATTAATGTGCCATTGCGTGAACCTATTTATACCGCTTTGCCCGAAACACACAGTAGTCCGAAGATTATCAAAACCATTGCCGCCGAAGTTTCTCCAACTAAAGAAAGTTTGGAAACATTGAAAAGAATGTGGACTTCTTATGAGCGAAAATTAGTTTTGTTCGGCGTTTACCCTAAAAACGAGCAACTCAATAAACTGGCAAACCTGCTGGCAAATGAACCGGATGTGGTGGTAGTTGGAGAGAATTTATCCAATATAAGTGGTGAGAAAATCATAACTCAACCCGAATCGTTTTTTTCTTCGCTTTCGGTAGAAGAGAAGGCATCATTTAAGCCTGATTTGTTGATAACGATAGGTCATTCTTCTATCTGCAAGCAAATCAAATTGTATCTGCGCGAATATCAATCGGCTGAACAATGGCAATTTGAATCTTCACTGCCTTATATCGATACGTATAAAAGTCTGACGACCATTATTCCCGGGTCAGCAATTGAAACATTGGGAAAAATACCGCTGGGAAAGACCAAAAGCAATTATTCGGAAACTTTTCAAGTCCAAAATTATATAATTACCCAACGCCACGATGCCTTTGTGGCTGATGCACCCTTGTCGGACATGAGTGCAGTAACAAACTTGCTGAAACTGGCTCCTGGAGGTACTACGCTTCATTTGGCAAACAGTACTTCTGTCCGTTGGACGCAACTTTTCCCAACCCGAAGTGACTTGACTTATTTCTGTAATCGTGGTACTTCAGGCATTGATGGAAGTCTATCTACCGCTGCCGGATATGCGTATGCTTCCAAACAACTAACTGTTTTCCTTACCGGTGACCTGTCGTTTATTTACGATTCTAACGGTTTGTGGAATAATTATATCGGCGATAATTTCAAAATCATTGTCATGAATAATAACGGTGGAAATATCTTCCGCTTTATTGGCGATAAGCAATTGATGGAAAAAAGTCTGGACTTTTTTACCACACCGCATCAGGTAAAGATTAAACCGCTGGTAGAAGCGTATGGATTGAATTATGTTGGTTGCGATAAAACAGAGGATTTGGAAGAAAGCCTGAAGAATCTTTTCAAAGCAAATAAAGCAACGGTACTTGAAATTTTTACTGATGCCGATTTAAATACTGAGAATTATAAGGGGTATTTTAGGAATATAAAAGGATGACCCCTAACCCCTAAAGGGGAACTTAATTACTTTTGCCTCTGAAAATGAATAATTAAAATTAAATGTCTTTAAGCCCCTTTAGGGGTTTGGGGTCATTTTATAAAATAAGATACTAACTACCTCTTATTCCCTTTTGGGGTTTGGGGTCAAAAAATAAAATACAATTACTAACTAATAAATAAGCCCCTTTAGGGGTTTGGGGTCATATGAGAAACTGGACAACCATTAAA